>Ga0228711_1003441_pt1 | contig 24547 bp, 7 predicted proteins | sample MedpolnodulmetaG_2_FD_177996 | JGI IMG/M metagenome (GOLD analysis project Ga0228711, IMG submission 177996) | Root nodule microbial communities from Medicago polymorpha collected in Santa Monica, California, United States - brown nodules | ecosystem: Host-associated > Plants > Roots > Nodule... | reverse complement strand
ACACTTACTTTGACAATATATGATGAAGATAAAATTAAAGAGAGAAAGAGAGAATACAAGTTTATTTTTTCTAGGAAAAAAAAATACACGATAAAATGTGAACTGAAGGGAAAATTGTTTTTCATTTAATAATTTTAAAGATATGTATAATCATTAACAACCAATAACATGACACAAACAATTGCCCTGGTGTGGTGGCTTCCAGCGTTAAAATGTATGTTGGGCTGCCAAACCTGTGTTCAATCCCTGGTAGGTGCAGATTTTGTTTTTTTAATATATATAAAATAGTTGATTTTCCAGAAAATCGGTTGGCTCAGTAAACCGCCGGTTTTAAGCGAGTTTTTCCGGTTCATGCCGGTTCTCACCGGTTTGATAACATGACCGATCCAATATGTCAACCGAACCGGTTACACCTCCGGTTCACGGTCGGACCGGTTGAACCGGCCGGTCCGGTCCGATTTTTAAAACTATGGTTTCATCTGATGAAACAGTTTTCTCGACAGTTAACTACCGAGGTTTTCCTCGGCAGTTAACTGCAGCCGGTTTTTGAATTTCTCGACAGTTAACTATCGAAGGGCAATTTCGTATTTTACATGTGTTTCTCAACCTTATGATATGTGTCGATAGCTATTTTCCACTTAATTAAACGTTTTACCATATTGATGAAGCATTCACTTTTTCTCTCTTTCTATTATACCCCCAAACATCAGCTTATTACTCATTTTTTCTTATTCTTGTAACTTTTATTTTTCATATATTTTTTGAAAGAGTTTTTATTTTTCATATTAACAATGAAAGATTATTTTGTAAAATAAATTATAATCTCTTGCAAATCAACTACCTTTCTAAATTTGTGTGTGATTTTTTTGTTGGCCGGGATTCAAATCTTGTACCTTGCATATTTTATGAATTGTCCATGTCAATTGAGTTAAGTTCACGAGGACAATTTGTGTGTGATTTACTAAAATTACTTTTATGTATTACGTACTCCCTCCAGTCCTATTTATAAGAAAAATTTAACTTTTTAGATTCATTAAGTAATTGATGTATCTTATCTAGAATATAGACCAAATACATCATTTTATTCAATGAATTAAAAAAGTCAAATGTTTCTTATAAATAAGACCGAAATAAGTCCGTAATACATACATATTAAGTCCTTTTCTTTGCATGTCATTGTTGAATTCTATGTACTTGTAAATCATTATCAACTGCATCATCGGTGTGTTCTGTCGTCCTGGATCGAACAAGTAAATACATGTGCAATTAGTTCATTGCTTGGAAAATTGAATTCCAAGCACTTTGAAGCTTCAGGAAACGTTTTTGGGGTGAAATCCTCAGAATTCATACCCACTAACAACTTCGAGAATTCTGCTCTTTACCCAAACGTTTTTGCTCATTTCCAACCAATCATTTGCAGTTAGTCCATTGGTTGGAAATGAGCAAAAACGTTTGGGTAAAGAGCAGGATTCATTAATTTTTTCCCCTTCTTTTTCACAGTTTAAATTTTAATATGTAGTACACAATAATCACTCGTATAATTCACTAACACTATAGTTTCCCATATGCTAGCTTCACAACATTTCATACCAATCATTTTCTCCCGTATGCTTCGGTTTATTAAAAATAAATCATTTTCTTACCTATAAAAATTGAATGTTATGAATATTAATAATATATTGGGGTTACTAACAAAAAAAATATATATTGGGGTTATATTTTTCTAAATGCACATAATGTTTTATATTAAATATAATACACATATTTTTTTTTTAAAAACATTATTAAATGGATAAGAATTTCATCCTCAAAACTAGTACAAAGGGTGAGGGTGTACATTTATACACCCAAGAACCTCAACAATGCATGACTTCAATACCCATTCTCACACTTAGGGCTGTGAATAGGTTAGCCGAGTTAGGATTTGCAAGGCCAAAAAACTTAAGTCTAGTATGCGACATGTCATAGCTTATTTTTAAGGTTTGAGTATGATTTTATGCTAATCTGTATAAAAATCTATTTCATATGAATATCTTTAAATATGTAATGTAATCGAAATTTAAATAGACTAACGAGCTAATATATAAATAAGATAGAACCTTCTTTTGATGTTTAACATGAATTTTTGAGAATTTGATTATATATTGTATGAAATTTCAATTCTAGTTTACAATAATACATTTAATTTGTGAATAATTGATATATAACTAATAAACTTAAAGTACTGAGAAGGTTAACAAATTTATAATTTGATTCAAAGCACAAAACATAATATAATGATACTAGTCAAATAGGGCTAAAATCATAACTTTTGTAAAAATAAGGAGTCAAAAATGCATTTAAATAAATCACGTTGGTTAAATTTATTTTCCAGTGATGCTTATAAAATCAAATAATAAATTAAAGATAACGTAGTTTCACTTATAGTACTAAGTACGTTGCATAATTCTATACTTTCTTTCTGCATATTACAGCAGAGTACTCCTTATTTTAGGGGTCAAATGTATGTTTATATTTTTGAGAAATATATGTATATATGTAAACTATTATTTTCCACCGCAAATTTATATTATAAAATTAATTCTTATAAAGATGTCAAACGTCTATATCTTCTTCTAGAATTTCATTGTTGAGGATGGATGGAAGGGTGAAATTATAGTTTCAGTTAAATTGACATAATTTAGTTGTTCAAATTAAGACGCAAAACATTCCACCACAACATGACACTGATATGCACCTCTAGAAGATAAGAATTATTCAGTATAGTGGAATTTTGTAAACAATTTTTGTCATTGATCAAGACTAATGGACGGGGACTGGGGCAAATTAACGACTTCAAAATTCATAATTGGATAAGCACTTATGAGGCAACTAGAACAGTAAAAATACTATATTATACAATGACGTTGATTTGTGCTTGCAATATCACCCTCCCTATTTAATACTATTGATGTCATAATCCTAAACATATAGTGTTTGCCAACTTTTTAACCATAATTTCAGCAGCCGACTTGTCTCATCATACTATACTAAATTAAAAATTAACTACAATTCCTACGTGACAAGATATAACTAAATGATTGTATGAGAAAGTATTTTATATAGATATCTTCGACGAGCAACTGTAATGATAAAAATTATAGTGGATGTTAAAACTCTCTTTTATGATATTTAACTCTATTGTAATTTTATGAATAGATTTAACGTAGAACCTAAAAGCAGTCTATTCACATGAACTTTAACCTTAGTTTACATAAAACTTTAAAAATAAAAAAATAAAAATTAGGAGTAAATGATCAATTCTCCCTCTAAAATTGTGAGATTTCTTGTTCACGTATGTAAACATGAATTACAATAGATGAACTACTCAATGGAGCTGTCTAGAAGGAGGTCCAAGAATACTCTAAAATGAATAAGGTAGAGAATACAATGTTTATGCTAGAAATGATTGGATCCCCTTTCCTTTCTAAGTGCCATCTTTTATAGAAGAATGTTGTTCACACTTCACTCAATACAAGGAAACACTAATAATTTACCAATATAACTTCATCGGCAGTTAACTGCCGATGGATTTTAACCAGTGACAGTTAACTGTCGATGGGCATTTACGTCTTTTTCTTGTGTGTTTCAGCCTTGTTTGAAGTGTGAACAACAATTTTCTCTTTTATAGTCATCACATTCTTAACCTAATGAGCCTCTCTTTGAATGTCCAAACCCATTAGCAGAATTGACAACTCCTTCTCTGTCCATCTCCTTCATACAGGACACGTGGAGCTGGAGCATGTGCAATTTACGTCACTTGTCTGTGCAGGACGCATCGCACACCATGAAACACTTCTTATGAGGACCACAACTTTCACTTGGACAGTAACGTGAGGAAGAAGTGGAGCTCTAGTTGACTTGAAGAGTAGAGTTAAGGTAGACATGTTGAAGGGTCGAGCTAAGATGGACATGCTGAAGGGTCGAGCTGAGCTGGGCATGCTGAAAGGTAGAGCTGAGCTGGACATGCTGAAGGGTCGATCTGAACTGGGCATGCTGTAGAGTATAGTTGAGTTGGGTATGTTGTAGGTGGAGCTCGACTTGAACGTTCATTCTGAGCTAATCACGTGGAAGGTGGAGCTCTCGTGACCTGAACACTCAAGTTGAGCAGGACATGTTGAATAATTAATGTATAGTAAACTCCACATTGTTGGGTCACGAGGGGAGCCTGGGGGACCGCCAACGTCGAGGCCCGAACAACCGCACAAGCAAAAGAGACACCACACTCTTACGCAAAACCTTAAGGCAATGTGTGTATGGGTCCTCTTACTTATAAGGTGTTCAGCCTTTACTTTTTTATCCGATGTGGGACATATAACTCACACTTGCACACAACACTCCCCCTTAAGTGTGAGTCCATCAAATTCATCAAGCTCCCCCTTCAAGCGGAAGCTTTTACTTGCTTGTATCGCCGTTGCTGGTTTCTCCGCAACGAACCGACACTGTACCGTCGTTGCTACTTTCTGCGCAAACGGACTGGTTGCCTCGGTCGTACCTTTTGTCGAACGGAACTCTGATACCACTGTTGGATCACGAGGGGAGCCTGGGGACCGTCCACATCGAGGCCCGAACAACCGCACAAGCAAGAGAGACACCACACTCTTACCCAAAACCTTAAGGCAATGAGTTTATGGGTCCTCTTACTTATAAGGTGTTCAGCCTTTACTTTTTTATCCGATGTGGACATATAACTCACACTTGCACACAACACACATGGTATGGTTCTCTATACCAGTCCATCAAGCGTCAAGTTTGTCAAGACGTAAATGTTTGTTTTCCATAGAATCAACTCGACATGTACCAGTCCACTATCCATTACACATTTACACTTCTCAATTTTGCTAATAGTGAAAAATTAACATGATTTTGAATGACGTTAAACAATTTGGTCTTATGCTAATGCGTAAGGATCAATTTGACAATAAGTATTATGATTTAAAAATGGGTCTAGTTAACTTGTGTCCTAAGGGCACAAGATAAGAAACTAAATAAAGAAATTTAACATTGGAAATTGTGCATTCATAATCTCAAAAACTTAAAAACTTACCTTTTCAATACAATATTTATTGTTTAATTCTATTTTAAGATTCTTATCTTGTGCCCTTTGGGAAGGGCAAGGGCACAAGTTAACATTTCCCTTTAAAAATTATTTTGTTAATAAGCGATTAATTTGATGGTAAGTTAGATATGAATATATAATATTTCCCTCATTGAGATGTGTCTCTCATATACTAAATTTCTTTTTGTTTTATCGAAAATAAATATAAAATTTTGATGAAAAACTCCACTTGTCCTAGCAAAGATAAAATGTTTAATTTGCTTGTAAACTAAGGTGACCCTTGGGTTAACAGAAAAGTCTAAGTTGCCAAAAAGATGGGAAGAGGAAATTATGTACCGTGGCTCTTGTATGGTTGTCCAAGCATGTGATTATGTCCTAATAATTTACTAAATTATCTTCAGATCTGTTTCATCGCCCACTAGTCACTGTAACAAAAAGAAAACCACTAGTCACTACATATAGTAAATTAAATTGCTACAAGGACTTAGGGGAAAAGAATTAAAAATAAAGGGTCTAGAAACTTATATTAAAAAAAAGTTTCTAGAAACATAGTCTTTAATTTAATCGCCAACCCATCACCTTCTTACATGTTCATTTATCATATAGTTTTTGTCGTTATTACAGTAATTCATAAATAATTCAGAGATTAATTAGTTTTTATTTATAAGCAATTTCATAAAAATAGTCTTAACTTATAAGAGGAGGGGTCCAGTATCAACTAATTGCGAGTAACTTTTTTGATATGGTGTTAGTTACTCAATTTAGAGTAGTAAGCCTAAGCCAAATCCAAATTTGTAAGCAGTTCATAATCACTGTTTTAGCAGTGTAAACCACTATTCAGTTTTGGCATAGAAGTACCATTCCGACTTTGAGTAACCATTGTAATTATTAAATCTAACTTCATGATTAACGATGTCAAAGCCTTGTTCGTGAATTTTGAGGATAGCGCTATAGCAAACAACACACGATAAAAATGGGATCGGAACTCGGGTACTCCAATCTTAGTCTGTATTCTCGACATACTCAATTCGACATAAAAGAATATTATGTCATGTTGAAATTGACACTTGGTTACATTGGAGATGGTTGATAGTTCAACATATTCATTATAGATTTGGGACACTTAACATATTTGGAATTATAAAGTTATTAGCTTCGACCACATAAATCATTTTGCAAAGGGATAGGATCAAGTGACTGACGTTAAAGATACATGGGAGTTTTTCAGATGCTACTGAGAGACATGTCACGACACGCGTCGAATGCTCTATTCATGATTGTTATTTTCAGTTTTTTTTACTATATATAGTAATTCTGTATAGAAAATAAGGGTCGTGAATCAGTTACAAAAATCCTTAAACATTCAAAGTATCCATGTCAAATAGAGAAATGAGTCTTGCAAGGGAAATGTATGATTTTGTGTACCATGCTTTCATTCATTTAATCAAATTCTTTCTCTTTAAAATTACTTGCATTTACTTCAAGTTTTCTTTTACTACTAAACAAACAATCTATTTCAAAACTACTTGAAAGAATTACCTTTCCTATGTTATTGACTAGTGGTTAATGATGAAATGAATTATCATTTTCTTTAAAAAAAACACTTAATGTGTATAGATTTGGATTAAGACCTTGCAATAGCCAATTTCTCTTAATTATCGGTAACAAAATATTACTGCAAGAATTTGTACCAAAGCTGTGATCAGATTTCGATTTCTCACAAATGAGATCGTTGAATATGTATCACACTCAAAATTGATCAAATTAAGCTGAATGTGGACTGAATATACAGCATTTTTAATTATTTTATACGGAAAACTTTGGATGAAGACATATCGGTCACTTTCCATTTCCCTTTTTATCAAATGTCTTCTTTTACATTCTTTAATTTTATAGAGACAATTGTTTGTGCCTGATACAAATAGCATGAGACATATTTAATTGAATCGATCCATAGAATTAGAATTAAATATGACAAATTGCTTCATTGTCAATTTCAACGAGCAATGCACTAGGCCTATGCATTTGGAGCAACTTGTGACTTGTATCCCAATCTTGGCATTGGTGGTGGGGTATTAAGAGATATTCATATGTCTTTCTTTCTAGAAGGAAGAAAGATAAGAAACGTATTCTCAATAATGCATCACTTTGTTGCAAACAAAGATAGCTGTCCGGGCCATGTCATTATTGTTATGATTTTTTATATTTGCCATGGATCACTTCTTTCAACCATTTTTCCTACATGCCATAAAATGTCGATACAAGATACTCCTTCGGTCTCAAATTAAGTATGGATCATGTAAATATATTTGCTTGGGGCACCAATTAATTATTGAGGAAGGCTAGTAACACTCGTTTTTACACATTCTCTTTAACATTTACGTTTTTATTGAATGAAATCAATGTATATTCCATCACTTTGGCTGGGTTCTATTTCCAAAGTGTAGACCCACAATAATTTAAACAAATAAGAGAGTAAACACTAAAGAAAATGTTCAAAACAACACCGCTCTTAATTATTTTATAAATAATAAGTATTTATTAAAGAAATTAAAATTTTGTGAATTAAATTGACAATTTCAATACATAATTAATATATTTGGTATAATATGTTAGCATTTTTCATTAGAGTATATCTCTTTTGAGTTTTACAATATTAATAGGGAAATGAATAATAATGTTGATTTTAATGGTAAAATATGTTTTATTTAGCAAAATACATTTATTAACTATAGTTAGTTGAATATTTAGATAATTGTTATGCAATACTCCGTTTGTAATTATAAAACCATTTAAAAAAATGTTTGTCCCTAAACATATGACTCACTGCAAATTTATTCTTTACTATTCTTTTTTCCAAACATACTCCTTATTAGTAATACTACTCATTTATCTTGTAATATTAAAAGTAACATTGAATGTATTTATGTACAAATGATAATTTAGCTATAGTTACACATATTAGACACGTTTTTTACTCCAACAACTTTTTTTTAATATCCGTAAGTTGTTAAAAAAGAGTAAACGAGTAAATAAGTGTATGTCGGTAGATCAATGATAAATACTTAAACTACTTTTGTATCATTCTTTGAGAACCATCTTACTCATTTTTAGGACATTGGAGACACACACTCTAACCGAATGTCAAAGTTTCGCCATCACATTTTTTTTTAAATTCACTCTCTTTTCCAGAGCATTGAGTTTTATTCACTTTCTTCCGGTACTAGTCATATATACATGGTCATACTCTTTATCCTTCTTAATTTGCTCCATCAAACTATTCGTAATCTATAACATTTTTTTTTTGGAAGGAGTAATCTATAACATCTTAGGCATGCATGATGTTAGTTCAAAGCCTAAACTTGTTTTTTGGCAATAATTCAGAGCCTAAACGAAATCCATAATTAATATCAAAGTACACTTAATAACGATGGATAACCCCCAATATAAGGCAAGTTGCACGCGTAAAGTTTAAACCAAACTCTGTTCCATGCATGTGCAATCAGATACAATTGTCTCTCAAGTAACATATAGATTTGTGCCCCAAATTAAAAAACTAAATCATACACAATGTTTAATAAAAATGTCTCTTCAACAAAAGAAAAAAATGAAACTTGTCTCACACCATGCCCAGTGAACAGCTAACATATATTTTTATTTATATCCTACTTTTTGAGAGAATTTATATCCAACTTGGTAACTAAGTATTATGGTGAATTATAAGCTGAACCACCAATTAAGTGGTTTATCGGTGGACCACTTTCATATACCGTTAGATTTATTTCATAAATAATCAAAGGTTTAGATCAGTTAAAAATAAAAACCGTGACATATGAGACATGCCCATGTAATCCATCATCTCTCTTCTTTCTCATTTCTCCCACCTTTGAGTCTCCGATATGCAGTTTTTATATCACATCTCTCAATTTTACCTTCTATATATTTTATTAATGTGGGAATTTGAATCCCATGTTTTCCGCTGGTGTGTTAAATTAAAATTGGTTTAATTAATAATGTGGTCTCTTAAGTTATTTGTTGGTTACATTTTAGTCTCATAAGTTATTAACGTTACAATTTAGTCTCTTTAAGCTATCTTCCGTCAACCAAATAAATTTTCACAGTTAAAATCGTTAACCCAATGTCTAAGGTAGATACACATTGCAAGTTGTCACTCATCGTTCACATGCGCCTATTTAACGTTTTGGCAAAAGACTGGCGGTGAAGATTTATTTAGCTAACATATACTAACTTAAGGCACCAAATTATAACGTTAATAAATTATGGAACCAAAATATAACCATTAAGCCATTAAAATTTTACAAATAACAAGGATTCACATACATTGAAAAAGATGTGTAACAAGCAAATAAAGCATCAAACTGTAGACAAAAAGTGAGATAATCTAAAGCCAAGTACATTCCGAGTCAGCAGTATCTAGAATCGCTTATTGGATAAGTTTTTTTCCCGCAAAAACAATAAACACAACACAACCACGGCTTTTTTTCTTTAGTGGGACCCACACGTTCCCACTTTCTTTGTATAAAACCAATGCTAACCCCGATTTCATTTCTCATTCCAAAATCATAACTAACTTTTTCATCACAAACATGCTCTCTTCAATATCTCTTCCTTCTTCTCTATACGCCGCCGGTAACTTCTCCGGAACCGCCGTGACACCACCGCCGTGCCGTGTCAGATCGAAGCCAATACTCATCACCGCAAGCGCTACAGCCACCGCCGAAGCTCGTTCTACATGGACAGAACAACAAAGACCTTCGTATCTTAACATGAACTGTTCTTCTCACACTTCTCCTGCATCACTTTACCAGATTCTCGGTATATCAGCAGGTGCTTCCAATCAAGAAATCAAGGCTGCGTACCGGCGACTTGCTAGAGTCTGCCATCCTGATGTTGCGGCTATTGACCGGAAAAACTCTTCGGCGGATGATTTCATGAAGATTCACTCTGCATATTCGACGCTTTCGGATCCTGATAAACGTGCTAACTATGATCGGAGTCTTTTCCGGCAACAACGGCAGCCGTTGTCGTCGATGGTGTCTTCCGGATACTCAAGTCGAAAATGGGAGACCGATCAGTGTTGGTAATGAATTGACTAACAGATGAGATGAGGAAAGTGCAGTTATTAATGAAGCATCATGCCTCAACTGTAATTATTAACTGATTAGTTAGCTTTCAGATTTTGTATATTACAAAGTAAAGTAGTATCTGAAAAAGTGTATTGTATTCTGGGGAGTTTTTCCACTACAATACAAGACAAAATTACTGATCCAAATTTTAAATCTCGTCAATTTTTGTTGATCTAATTTTCTTTTATAACTCACAAAGAGCTCGACACATAACTTCAAATCCGAACTTTTATGAAAGAACCCGATCATCTAAACACAGAAACCCAGACTTAGTCTCATGAAACAGCTTCCTATCAATAGTTCAACAAATTGTTGATCTCTTCGTTAAAGCTGTGCAACATGGATGCTTCTCTAGACTTCTTACGAAGCTTTAGTCTTAGTGACGTAAATAGTTAGTTAAGGTATATTATTTGTCCTAATAAGCAAGTTAGTTAGATTACTATGTCATCCAAACTCAAGTTACTCAATGAAACTCACTTCAATCAAAACAACATTTTCTTGAGCTTTCTCTCTCTCTCCTCTAATGGACTTTGTTATCATTTATGCAATATTTTAAAAATCATGTTGGTTAAATTTACTTTATCAGTCATCAATATAAAATCAAATAGTAAAGATAACAGTCATGCAAACGAATTAACATAGAGCACTTGTTAAGGATTTATAAAAATAAAAATAAAAACAATTACTAAGTTTTATGTAAAAAATGTTTGCTCTTTAATTAATATTTCAATATGCTAAATAGACAATTTTTAAAATAAAATTTATACTTTAAACACTTCTTAACAAGTGTCCTAACATTTTCATAAAGGTAATAATCTCTGTGAGTATAATTGATTTGGTATGAACATTGTATAATGTGTTGGCTGTGATATAAACCACTCACAATTTTTTACTTATTCACATTAAGAATTAAAATTGTTAATCAAAAATAAATAAATTAAAAATAAAGATAACGTATTCTCCTCGCTCTCACACTTTCTGCCTAAATTATATATAATTTCTAGTTTCTATAAATCTTCTTCTAGATACTTTCTGCATTACAGCACAATACTCCTTATTTTAAGGGTCAAAGCTCAAACGTATGGATGTATATATACGTACTCGTACATCTAAACTATTAGTATCCACCGCAAATTTCTATATTATATTATAATATTAATTCTTATAAAGATGTCAAACGTATATCTTCTTCTATAATTTCATTGGTTGAGGGATGGATTGTGGTGGAGATAAAATTTCAGTTAAATTGACACAATTTTGTTCAAATACGCAAAACATTCCACCACAACGTGACGCTGAAATGAACCTCTGGCTCTAGAAGATAAGAATTATTCAGTGGAGTGGAATTTTGAAAACAACTTTTGTCATCGATCAAGACTAATGGACAGGGAATGGGGCAAATTAAAATTCATGATTAGATAAGCACATACGAGGTAATTGGAACAGTAAAAATATTGTTTTATACAATGACGTTGATTTGTGCTATTGATATCACCTCTCCTATTGTATACTATTGATGTCACAATCCTAAACATAGTGTTTGCCAAATTTTGAACTGTAAATTTCAGCAGTCGGTTTGTCTCATATGGATAGCAAAATTCTCTTTGAAAGACATGCCATTATTGCATTTTCATTATTGAATTTAAACTTAGAACCTAACATTAACAAATATTCTTTAAACCTAGTTTACGTAAAACTTTAAAAATCAACAAAACAAAATTTTAATGTCAGTTATTTTTCCTCTTGAATTTTGTGGATGGTAAAAAAAAAAGGAAAATTATATGGTGAAGTCATGAGAACGATTTTTTTTATGAAGTTAAACCGATTTTCACTAGGTTTCAATCCTTTAATTAACAAAACCCCCAGTTATCTTAGAAATTATAAAAATTAAATCTTTATGAACTAATGTTCATTCAATTCAAAATAAAAATCACATGTGGTTCAATTTTGTTTTGATGATTATTTAAAAAAAAAAAATCAGATTCAATTCAAATATATAAGGTTTAATTTAGATTGATTTCTGGATAAAAAAATACATATAATTTTTTTTTATTAATATAATACTACTTTTTTTTGGATAAGCCAGGAGAGAGGACAGACATCCAGAGGAAGCACCGACATTCAAACTAGGTTGGCACTCCGGAGAACCTCCATCCTATGCCACCAAACTCAAAATATTATTAAAAAAAGGGGGGGATATGTACAAGAGTGGGGACTAGGCCAAAACACTCGAACCCAGAAAGAAATAAAAACAAAAGGAACAACAGACTAGGAAAATCTGTAATTAGGAAGACCACATATGTACCGAAAGAAATTAAAGCTCAATTTTGGAGATATCACCCAAAAACAACCAACGGCCGTGGTGCCTTCCTCAGCCCATAATTCACGTCGAGACAAATATGACGTGCTAGCATAGATCGCCGCAATGTAACCAGATGACTACTGACAATTGATTCCAAAGCAATACATTGAGAAGACACGAATATAACAGTGGGATTAATTTCATTCCCCAGAGCGACCATAAATTAGGAATCAATGGACCTCTTTCATTAACACAATATTACACATGCACGGTAAAATAAGAAGTTTTATGCAAAATATAACATCAAATATCTTAAAACATTAACATTATTCCATGAAATAGTGTTAGTAAAGATTAAATTAGTGCAGTGTATAAAATTAAAAACAAAAAAGAAATAGATTAATGTAATACATATTACTAATAAAAGAATAAATAAATATCAAATTTATTTTTGCGATTTGGTTTAGTTTTAAAAAAGTGATATGAAATCCTATCCGCGCGAATTTTACAAAACATCATAAAAAAATAATTATTTTTTTGCGATTTTTGATATTTTCTGATTGATTTGCAGTTTTATTTTGGATCGATTTAATTTTTTTTCCTGTTTTGATTTAGACACCCCTAACTACATTCTATTTAAGGTGGCTACGTATTCAAGTTAAAAAAAATCCCTTTTGTTTTTACTAAGAAGTAACTTTTAACCAAATTAAGTTTTTGAAATAATTAAAATCTATTTTTTTTAATTGAAGAGGCAATGATATTAATTAAAAGTTAAGTTCTACCAAAAGTATCAAAACTTAAACAAAACGTATGAAATACTAAGGATAGCATAGGCAAAATACAACTTTCAATAATATTCTATTTTCGTAAAAAAAAAAAAATCTTTTAAGGGGAATTTGTAATACAACTTTCAATAACTTTTCTAAAAAAGTCGGTCTGCACCGTAGAAGTCAAAAAAATAAAAAAAATATAATACATGATTTTGAATGTTGTTGGACAATTTTTCCTTATGTTAACATGGAAACAATAGTTTGCCAATAAATTATATAGTTTAGAGACTAATTTGTTGATAAAAGATTTAATATAACAGGGGAGTTAATAAAAGGACCAAGTTATTTAACATAATTCAAAAACAAAGGTTTTTTTTTCTGTGTCTTTGCAAATTTCAGAGGTCTAAATGCGCAATCTCTTTACCTCCAGGAGGCTAATCAGTGGTTAACTCATAATTCTTTTCGTTTAAACAAAAAATAAAAACAAAATTTCAAGAACTCCCCTCGTGTTAGTAAGAACAAATGTTTAATGTCTCATGAGCAAAACTAAGTTGGCGGGCATTTGTTTGCCAAGTTCAAATTTACGACTCTTCACTTATTTATATTTAAAAAGGGTGATATTTTATCCATAAGGTCCCCTTGTGTTTTTGTTGTGATTTTCAGAACCTCTCAATACTAGCTTCTATGTTAACGTGGTTTTTTGTCGTGATTTCCATCAAATTTCATTTTTCAAACACAATACCAAACACACACTAAACTAAGAGCACAATTATCGGTTGATTCTTACCATGTTTTCACTTTTCCCACAGCCATTGTGTCAGTGTGGTAAAGATATAATTTGGCTTTGAGGCAATGGTATATTGAGGCAACCGTAGGGGTAACACTTGGGTGATATGTGGTGGTGACACTGGTCAACCACAATGTCACAAGTGGCTTTCTTCTTTCTCTCTTACAGTATTTTTTTGTTTTTTAGTACACTTGTGACATTGTGGTTGGTCAATGTCACCCAAGTATTATCCTTATCATCCCAATCGTAGCACTGCATTACTATCGTCGCTTTGTGCTTTGCTCAATTTAAAAAACTAATATAAAATTAATTATCACCTCAAAAGGTGCTATATATTAATACCCCTGAAATTGTAAGTTTCGTCAATTATCTTTCTGAAACTAACTTATCCCCCTGAAATTGCACAATGTTAATCAATTTACCCCCCCTCCCGTCAAATTCTTTTGTTAGTCAACATGACGTTTTGCAAATATTCCCCTGAAGTTTGGCACTTATGTGCAAAATACCCCCTGAACTTGAAAATTTATATTTTTTTCTTATCCTTAAAAGCGACTGCATTATCACTGAATTGTGGAGCATATTAGCTAAGTTTTGACGGTATACAACCATATATTGGGAGTATGGTAGAACAAATTGGCAGTATTTGGTGAACCCTACAATAATGTTCAAAACTCAAGAATATTTACAAAACAAACATAAAAGCATTTCTTTGTTCCAACATCATATGTTGTTTTTTCTTTTTTCAAGTTGTCATTCACCCCATTAGAGATCAAAAGGATGGTGACTATTATGTTTTTTTATTCTCTTAAAAAAACATAATGAAATATACATAATGTAATACTATTACCATTCCTTGGAATCCTAACGGAAAAGAAGACAATGATTCCTTCAAGATCTTTTTATAAAGTGAGAGAAGTAACAAGTTTATGTATTTTTTTTCTTGAAAGTGAGAGAAGTGTGTTGGTGTAGAGCATGCAGTGCTCACAATATAAAGGAAGTGGAAATTTTTGGTGTGTTTAAAATTAACAATAGCAAAGCCATATATTTCGATATCTCGGTAATTCTTGGTTATGCCAATCATATGTCATTTATGTGCTTCATTATGTATGTTATGCATTAGTTTTCCATTTGACAGGTGGAGCTGTACTTTGCTTTGCAGTCACTTTTAAGGATAAGAAAATAATATATGAATTTTCAAATTCAGGGAGCATTTTGCACATAAGTGCAAAACTTCAGGGGGTGTATTTGCAAAACGTCATGTTGACTAACAGAAAAATTTGACGAAAAGGGTAAATTGATTAAGGTCGTGCAATTTCAGGAGGGTAATTGAAGTTTTGTTAATTTCAGAAGAGTAATTGACAAAACTTACAATTTCAGGGGAGTAATTACCTATTTACTCAATATAATTGTGATGTATATTATCGGATTTTGTGGGACTCATTTTAAAGTTTTAGAGAGTAGTATGAGTATTTAAAAAATATAGTTGAGTAGTTTAAATAATAGAGAAGTCTAAAATAAAATAATATGATCTATGAATGTAGATGCTCTAAGTGCAACCCGTGGCAATCACTTTGCAAGGGTGCGCCAGCTCGAGGTTCAAAACATGGGTGATTTTGCAAGAATTATGGTTGGGGTCCGCTAGCTTGGAGTTATCGTTTCTTCAGAACGTAACACTCCTCAAGGGTTATTTTCTGACACAAAAATATAAAATGATATTTGCTTATTATTGATAATTGGATTTGCCATATTCTTATCTTAATACTGTTGTTTTTTATGAATATTAGTCGTACACCTAACACGGTTCAATTAGTAAACATGTCATCATGTAGCAAATAATCAGTAATGGGTTTTGCCATATTATTAGCTGAATATTGTAAACAAAATGTAAGTTCAATTTTAGATTTTATTTTAGTTTTTTCATATTAATATTTATTTAAACTAAAGTTCTTCAAAAACAAAATAATTAACTTAAACTAAATAAATAATTTAGGTTGTCCATAAAAAAAAATAGGTTGTAATAAAATTAAGAGTTGTGTTAACCGGTGCCCCGGGACATTGGTTAAGGAAACAAAAAAAAAAGTTTTAAATTAAAAGAAGGGTCTTGCTAACGGTGCCCTCAGGGCAATGGTTAAAGAAACTAAAAGTAATAGTTTTGCATTAGAAATTACAACTTTTTGACTCTTAGAAAGTTGAATTCAACACTTTTCACCATTTTTCAACAAATTATTTTTATTTATGTTCTCTTAACCAATGTCTCAAGGGCATCTTTAACATTTTCCTTAAAAGAAATATTTTTTAGACTTTTAATAAGTTGACTGCACAAGTTCCAATGTGATATTACTATATTTACTTCCTTAACCAGTGTCTCGGGGCACCGGTTAACATTACCCTAAAATTAAATATGAATCAGACAATAATATGTAAAGTAAAGTTGCGGGACCCAATACAAGTTCTTCAGAGTTTACTATTGGAGTAAAAAATGAGTGAGTTGCTTCAACATAATGTTGGCACAATGGAACTCATAAAATAACAATTGATCGAGTTTACCATTAAAGGTGCTCTAAGTATCTTCAGATCAGTTTCATCGCCTATAGTTAGTCACTGTAGCGAAGAGAACCCACAACAGTCACTACATAGAAATAAATTAAATATGTACATGGACTTGGGAATAAGAATTAGAATAAAGGGGTTCTAGAAACTTAAATAAAATAAAATAAAAAAACATTTCTAGAAACAAAGTCTTTAATTTAATCGCCAACTCATCACCTTGCATGTTTATTTATCAATTTTTTTTTTTGAAGACATTGTAATAGAGTTTTTATCAATTAGTTTTGTCGTTAATAATTAGTTATTTATTACTGCATTTAGTCTTCTTTTTTTAGAAGTACTGCATTTAGTCTAGACTAGTGGACATTGGTTAATAATGAAATGAAATAAATTATCTTTTTCCTAAAAAAAAAACTATGTGTATAAATTTGGATGGAAACTTAGCATTAACCAATTACAATTATGAGTAACAAAAATATTACTGCAAGAAATTGTACCAAAGCTGTGATCAGATTTCGATTATTCCCAATTGAGACTGTTCAGCACAATCTCTTTAAAAAAATATAATGCATTATTTTCCATTACACTCCAAATTGATCTATTAAACATGATATGGACTGAATATACAGCATTTTTAATTACTACTAGTAATTATTATATGAAAAGCTTAGCATGCAGACATGTGTCGGTCCCTTTCCCTTTCCTCCAAATGTCTTCTTTTATATCGTGTTCGTGAGTAGAAAATGAAAACAGTATGTAGACATGAAAGTAAACGTAAATAGTATTTTCTATACTATATATTATTTAATTAATTTATAAACGACAATTATTTGTGCCTGATATAGATAGCATGAGATGAGACATATTGATATTTAATTGAATCGATCCATAGAATTGGAATTTAATAATATAAACTGCTTCCTTGTCAACTTCAATATACATCAGAGCAATGCACTAGGGCTATGCATTTGGAGCAACTTGTGACTTGTATCCCAATCGGGGCATTAGTGGTATTATGAGATATTTATATGTCTTTGTATCTAGAAGGAAGACAATGAATCATAAATGCATTTGTATCTAGAAGGAAGACAATTCAGAAAAGTATTCATAGTAAATGCATCAAATTGTTCAAAACAAAAATAGCTGGCCATTATTCTTATTAATCGATTAATTTATTATTGTCATCATGCATATATTTACCCCGGATCTAGAGTTAGGATTTTTTTTGTCAGGTAGTTTAGTGATTAGAACTCACACATTTTAAATGTTGAGAAGTGGGGTGTCTGAGGTTCGAACCTCGACTCCTACATATAATATGTGATATCTCTACTAACTGAGTTAAACTCCCGATGATGAGTTAAGATCCCTTTTAGTTATCTAAATATGTTGTTTTTAGGCATGTATACCAGTTAATTGCATTAAAATTTGACAAAAATAAAGTTATAATTCATCATAATTTCAATACAAAATATTCACAATATCACGATTATTTGAACCGTGAGTTTATCTAAAATAGGCCTCAAAAGACGGTTAAAATGAATTCATAACATTTGTGATCGAATGCACTGGACAAACAATGAACATCACTTTGAACCTATCAAGTATCAACGTCAGTTAGAAGTTACAACGCTCGTCAATAAATTTATAATCAAGCTCTATATTAAGATTTTTACCTAACAATTGAAGTTGATAAAATATGAAAATGAATAGGAATGGCAGAACGCCTGGTAGTGGCATAATATTGCCCAGAAAGTGTAGCCTACAAACGCTTAAATTAAGAGAATACATTCATTCTAATGAGTATAAGATTAATTTTTTGGTAGTGCGTATAAGATTAATTTGACAATGGGGTTAGATGACAAGTTAATAAAAAATACCTAGTTGTTTAACACAAAGAAAATTCTATGGTGAAGTCGTGAAAATGACTTTTCTGATGAAGTTAACACTATAACATCAAAAGTGTAGTGAGTAACACCTCACTGTTTGTACAGTGTCATCAAAAGTTCAGTCCACATAGTATCATCAATTCATCAGATTAACAAGACTACATTTAATCTAATTTTATCCTACATTGTTTTAAGTGTAACACCCCACAAAGTGTAACACTTAAGACTATCACATAATATCTTCACATCTTTTGCATGTTAAAGATACCAACGATAAAATAATACTTGTAAGTCCAAGATGTTGCAAGCATTACTAGATGAATTATTATTGATCATTTATCAGTAATCAACAATTTAAAAATGAATCAAACATTAAAATCAAAATTAACTTTTTCAAAAAAGTCAGTTTTCTGACTGCACCATAGAAGCTTCCCACAAAGAAAATTCAAAAACTAAGTTTTTTTTTTTTTTTACTTGCAATTGCAGGGTATAAATTCGCGATCTCTTTAACTCCAGGAGGCTAATTATAATTAGTGATTAACTTAAAAAAAAAATTGTTTCAACAAAAAATAAAACAAAATTTCAAGAAGAACTCCGCTTGTGTTAGTAAAAACCGTTGAGAATTAATCTATAACTGCCATGTCACAAGTTAGTTAGAGTTGATTACTAAGTGCTTGTTAGTTAGTTACTTGTGTATAGATAACTTGTGCTACAAGCAACTATGTAACACATAAATAAAGCTATGTAATGTGTATATTCGCAGCTTAATGAAAATCATATTACAAGCAAATAACCTTTATTCTCTTCTCTCTCTCAGTTTTGTTTATTATTCTTCATCTTGCTTAAATTGGCTTATTGAGAATAGGCATTTATGTTGCGTTTAAAGATCATGAGTTTGATCTAACAGAAACAAAGATTTAATGTCCCGTAAGTATAACTTAGTTGACGAATATTTATTTACAGTCGGATATGAATCCGTGACTCTGCACTTATTTATCCTTAAAAAGTGTGATATTCTATCCATAAGCCTACTTGAAAAAGGTCTAATTTGCTTGTAAATCGAGGTGACCTTTGGTTTAACACAAAAGCCTAAAATGCCAAAAAGACGGGAAGAGGGATTAAATTATGTCCTAGTTTACTAAATTACTATCTTCATATCCGTTTCATCGCCTACTAGTCAGTAGTCACTGTAACAAAAAGAACCCACTGTACTTATATTACCTTTTCTATGTTTCTAGACTAGCGATTAATGATGAAATGAAACAAATTAACTTTTCTTAAAAACATTATGTAGTATAAATTTGGATGGAAACAACCAATTACACTTATGAGTAACAAAAATATTACTGCAAGAATTTGTACCAAAGCTGTGATCAGATTTCGATTATTCTCAATTGAGACTGTTCAGCACAATCTCTTAATGCATTATTTTCCATTACATCCAAATTGATCTATTAAACTTGTTATGGGCTGATTATACATCATTTTTAATTATTAATTATTATATGAAAAGCTTAGCATGCAGACATGTCGGTCACTTTCCCTTTCCTCCAAAATGTCTTCTTTTTATATCGTGAGTAGAAAACGTAAACAGTATCCTCCATACTTTATATTCTTTAATTAATTTATGGTTTAAACGTGTGTTTAGTCACTGCACTTTCATCCAATTTTGGTTTTGGTTTCTTTACTTTTTTTGTATATATTGATCCCTGCACTTTATAAAACTTTTGGTATTAGTCTTTCTGTTAAGTATCTGTTAAAAAAAAAAACCAAAACTAACGGTGTGCCACGTGGCACACTAAAAGACAAAAAAAATCAACTTTTTAACTTAAAAGTATCATTAGTCTTTGCACTTTCAACATTTTTTGATATTAGTCTCTGCACTTTGGTATTGGTCTCTGATTTTATTTTATTTTTAAAAAAAAACATTATTATGTTTTATTATTGTTTTGTTCAATATTTTTATTGGAATAATCAAAAAAATCTTTTTAAAAAGATTGATTAAAGCTTAATAAAAGATCAATAAAAGTATTCGTGAGTTTAGCTCAGTTGGTATGGACAATGCATAATATATGTAAGGTCCAAGGTTCAAACCCCGACCACCACAAACAAAAAAAAAAAGATCAATAAAATATATTTTTGATTTTATTTTAAATTTTTTTAAAAAATCTTTTTAAAGAGCAAAATATATTACTTATACCTTTTATTTGACATGATCGGTCCACGTGGCACACCGTTAGTTTTAGTTTTTTTTTAACAGATACTTAACAGAATGACTAATGCCAAAAGTTTTATAAAATGCAGTGACCAATGCCAAACAAAATAAAATGCAGAGATAAAAGCTAAAATTGAGTAAAAATACAGGGACTAAACACACATTTAAACCTTAATTTATAAACGACAATTGTTTGTGCCTGATATAGATAGCATGAGGCATATTTAATTGAATCGATCCATAGAATTTGAATTAAATAATATAAACTGCTTTCCTTGTCAACTTCAATATACATCAGACCAATGCACTAGCCACTAGGCCTATGCAATTGAAGCAACTTGTGACTTGTATCCCAATCGGGGCATTAGTGGAATTATGAGATATTTATATGTCTTTGTATCTAGAAGGAAGACAATAAATGTGTTTGTATCTAGAAGGAAGACAATTCAGAAAAGGATTCACAATAATGCAAACAAAAATAGCTGGCCGGGTCCATGTCATTATTCTTATTGTTATTATTATAATTGATTAATTTATTATTGTGGTCATGTCAAAGTATTCATATTACAAAATATCCATAATACTTTAAATTCTTTAATTATATTTATTATCCATCACAATTCCAATTCAAAATATTCATTATATCACGATTATATGAACGGGTTAAAATTATTGGTTTAATAATTCAGTTTAGTTAGAATTAGTTTTATCTTTGTTTAGTAGTTTGTTTAGAAACTTGCACTTGAAGTAACTACTCAAGTTACTTGCATGTGAAGTAATAAGTTTGTTAGGAGTTTGTTTCAATTTTGTTACATCACTTTATGTATATATACTTCATCACTCTTGTAAATAAGCAGTTCAATTCATTCAATAAAATTACACAAGTCTTTTTTTTATATATCTCTCTCTCTCTAAAAAAATCATAGAAACCCTAGAATCTCAATTTCATCTTCTTCATTTGAACACAATTTTAAGCGTTGGTTTCATTCAATCTTTATACGTTGTTTCATCAAATTGGTATAGCAGAGCCTGGTTCGTTCACTGTTGTTAGAGAATTCGTGAAGAATGGCAACTCATAACAACAGTATTCATGCGCATCTACCAGTCTTTGAAGGCAAGAACTTTGATAAATGGATCGTGAAGATGAAGGTGATATTCAGGTTCCAGGATGTAGTTGAAGCTGTGAATGAAGGCATACCAGCACTAGCAGCAAATGCAACTGATGTACAACAAGCAACACACAAAGATTTGAAGAAGAAAGATGGTAAAGTTATGTTCTTGATGCATCAAAGTGTAAGCAATGAGATCTTTGAGAAGATCATGCATTATGAAAGTGCAAAGGAGACATGGGATGCACTAGAGAAATTGTAAGTTGGGGATGGTAAACTGAAGAAAGTGAGGCTTCAAGCTTTGAGAAGACATTATGAAGTATTGAAAATGGAAGAAGATGAAACACTTTGTCAATACATTGATAAAGTAATCAATCTTACAAATCAGATGACAAGGAATGGTGAAACTGTCACTGATGTAATGAAGGTTGAAAAGGTTCTCAGAACCTTAACATCAAGATTTGATCACATTGTGGTGACTTTGGAAGAATCTAAGGATTTAGATTCTATGAAGATAGAAGAACTGCAAGCAAGTCTTGAAGCACATGAATTAAGGTTGATTGATAGGAACAAAGAAAGAGGTAAAGGTGTATCATCTGATCAAGCTTTGCAAGCTCAGTATGAGAAGAGAGGAAAATTCAAGAAAGGGAAGAAACCCTGGAATAATCAATCTCAAAAGGATGGTGAAGGTTCTAGCAAGAATCAAGAAAAGAATGATGCAACAAAGTCTGATCATAAGAAGAAGAAAGATAAGAGGGATATTCAATGCTATAATTGTCAGAAGATGGGACATTATGCATTTGAATGTAGATCAAAGAGAGTGTCAAGGAACAAAGATAAGGCACAATTTGCTCAAAATGAAGGTTATGATGCTGAAGAAGTACTCTTGATGGCAACAGTCAAGGAGGAAGAAGAAAGAAGTGATGAATGGTATTTGGACACTAGGTGTTCAAATCACATTACAGGTAAGAAATCTTGGTTTTCTTAATTAGATGATTCAGTCAATAGAAAAATAAGATTTGCAGACAATAGTATAGTTTGTGCAGCTGGTATAGGGAAAGTAATGATTCATAGGAAGGATGGCAAGCAAGCTTACATCACTGATGTGTTGTATGTACCAAACATGAGAAGCAATCTCATTAGTATTGGTCAATTATTGCAAAAAGGTCACACTATGTAGATGGATGCACAAACTGTGAAGGTGTTTGATAGCAAGAATAGGTTAATTTTGAAAGCTCCTCTATCAAAACAAAGAACTTTCAAAATCAATATTAGTGTTATTGAAGATAAATGTCTGCTATTAGAAGTTAAAAGTGAAAACTGGTTATGGAATCAGAGATATGGGCATATCAATTTCAGGGACTTGAATATGCTTAGTGAGAAGAAAATGGTGCAAGGTTTACCAAAGATAAAGTTGTCTAATGAAGTATGTGATATGTGTTGCACTGGAAAGCAAGCCAGAAATTCATACAATGCAACAATACCATTCAATGCAACCAGAAAACTTGAGGCAATTCATTTTGATGTATGTGGACCTTTTGAAGTAAAATCAGTAGGCGGAAATAGATACTTTGTGACATTCATAGATGAATTTACCAGAAAGTTATGGATTTACTTATTGGCTAAGAAAGGTGAAAGTGGTGAAGTGATTAGTAGGCTAAGAACTGATGGAGGAGGTGAGTATACTTCCAATGAGTTCAATGATTTCTGCTCATCAAATGACATAAATCATGAAGTTACTGCACCATACACACCTCAACACAATGGAATCTCAGAGAGGAAGAATATAACATTGGTAAATATGATAAGAAGTATGTTGAAGCAAAAGCAGATGCCTCATTATTTGTGGCGAGAAGCAGCTGCTACTGCAGCATTCTCATCAATAGAAGTCCCACAAAGAAGCTGCAAGACAAAACACCATAAGAAGCATGGTGTGGAGTAAAACCAAGTGTTCAACATCTGAAGGTTTTTGGCTCATTGTGTTTCAGACATGTACCTGATCAACTGAGAAGAAAACTAGATGATAAATCTCAGGTAATGATTATGGTTGGATATCACTCAACTAGTGCCTACAAACTATATGATCCAAATAGTAAGAAAATAAAATTCAGCAAAGATGTGGAGTTTGATGAAACAAAGTGCTGGAAGTGGAAAGACAAGGCATCAAATAACTTTGACAGTCACTTCTATCTATCTAATTCAGAAACAGAAGATGCTGAGACTGAAGAACAAGAAGAAATAGTTGGTGATATAGATGAAGGAGGTGCAGGTGTTGTTAATAGGCCAACAAGGAATACTCAACCACCAGTCAGGTTGAGAGATTATGAGAGGTTTCCTAATCAAGCAGTCACAAATGAAGGTGATTTTGTGTAGCTGGCAATGCTTGTTGAAGTTGAACCAGTGTCTTTTGAGGAAGCTCTCAAACAAAATCATTGGAAGAAAGCAGTGATTGAAGAACTAGACTCCATAGAAAAGAATGATACTTGGAGATTAGTTCAACTACCTACTTATAAGAAATGTGATGACAGTAGACATTACGTTATTTTTAGTGTCATTTTCCTGATGTTTTGAGTTCACAAGCAAGCTTAAACAACAAGGAAAGCAAGAAAAATAGAAGATTTTGAAGAAACAGTTGTGTTGATGTTTTTATTGAGTCTGTAGCAATTTTAGACAGTCTGGGGGTGTG
>Ga0228711_1003439_pt1 | contig 24550 bp, 16 predicted proteins | sample MedpolnodulmetaG_2_FD_177996 | JGI IMG/M metagenome (GOLD analysis project Ga0228711, IMG submission 177996) | Root nodule microbial communities from Medicago polymorpha collected in Santa Monica, California, United States - brown nodules | ecosystem: Host-associated > Plants > Roots > Nodule... | reverse complement strand
TTTTTTTTAAAATAAACTATCATTTATCTGTCAAAAAAAAAAACTATCATTTAAGTTGTTGAAAGTGTTATTTTTCATTTTGAAAATTTATCATCAAACTACAATTTTTTTAAAGTTATCGTGAGAATAAAGGGCGAAGAGAAAGGGGTGACCAACGTAATATTGCAACAACAAGTTAAGATCGAGGCATTTCTCAAAAATAAAATAAAATATCGATACACATTAGTAGTCCAGAGGAGGGAGAGTAAAATGTAATTTTAATACGCCAATCTTTAAGGAACAAGTCTGCTATGGCGTGGAGATGTGTCTTAGATGGGGTATAAGGGTTTGCCACAACTTCAGGAGGCAAAGCATGAGGATTAAAAAGAAGTGATAAAGTGCTTTGGTAGGAAGGGTTTGTCTAATATGTCCATCGAACTTGATTTGTAAGCAAGTGGTTGACGACAATTCTAGCAAACTCAATATCAAATTTATGTTTGGAATTATTCTTGATATTTACAAAGCTTCAATTAGATCTTTTCAAAATTTTAAGATAAGTTTCATTAAAAGACAAGTAAATAATGTTGCTTATATATTAGTTAGAGTGTCATTATCTTATCATAGTTTCCATATTCATGAGTATATGTCATCTTGTATTGAAACAATTATTATTGATGAAATGGGTTGATTTTGTTTCTATCCAAAAAGAAAATGTAACAGTCAATGGAGATTAGCTCAGATAATAAGTAGTTAACTCATCCGCAAAGTTGTAAGTTTCACATCCGCTATCGATGCGATGACCTTTTTAATTGGTGCTATGTAAGTACTTTTATGAGCATTTTTTGAGTCTTGAGGCTCACCCTAACTCCCATGAGTCCTCGAAACTCAACTTACCTAAATTTTCCATTAAAAAAAAGTAACAGAAGGGTTCAAGTTTTTCTGTTTGTTGTGTCAATATTAATAAGATAAGGAATGGGTATAACCAAAAGTGCGGGACATCCATAATTAAGGGGGGAGTCGGGCTGGACATGAGAACCGAACCCGACCCGAAACTGAACTAACCCATTTGTATTTTTGTGCTTTCAGTCATTTTAATTTCTGTCAAGACATTCATCGTATTTAGTTACTAATTGTTGCTATTACTCGTGACTATACTTGTTTTAATTTGCAAAAATTAACATAACCTTTCCCATGCAAAAATTTCAAATATTGTTTTAGTATCGTAAAGTCATTTTCATCATCACATCACATTCACCGTCTCTTTATTTTATACCATAATCGGTGAGAATTCCAAACAATTTTAATTTACATCCAACCTAAAATAAGATTTTATGATCATTAGATACATTTCGGCTAAAAGAGATTTTAGATTTATCCAAATTAATAAGTTGAGCATAAGAATATTGGAAAATGTTAAAAATTTCTTGAATGGTCAGATAGTCTTAAAAAGAAACCTTTAAAAAAAAGGAGGCTATCATCTACAAAAAAATAAATGATTAATTTTTGGAGCTCCTCTATCAATTTGAATTCTATGAAGTTCCCTTTCTTCTTGTGTCTTATTTAGAAGCATATAAAAAAAAAAACTCAACACATAAGACCATGTGCAATGATGTTGAATGGTGGTGTTGAAAGCAAGGTTCAACACTTGGATGCAATGCAATGGTGTGTTGAAGTTGGGGAAAAATGATGTGGAGGAGGAAGGAGTTAAATTGGTTCAACTGTGTTGAATTCTGCCATGCGGGACCCGTAGCCGCCATGTGGCGTTTTTTTATTTGCCCTCCGCACGAGTGAGATGCACGCGCAGACAGGGGCGCGTGTGGGAAACTGTTACGCGGAGAGAGAAAGTGGAAAAAGTTAAGCTTTAACACGTGGCAAATTCTGATTGGCAGTCTGGATTTTACTCATTTTAATAATTTGAACTCAATTATTTCATTGCAAATTATTTATTTTATTTTATTTTTACCAAAATTCATGATTTTTTTTGTCTATAAATAGAGACTTGGTTCATTTGATTTGGACACAGAAAAAAAAACGAAATTTTCCACTATCTTAATATTATTATCTTTCTATTAGCAAGCTAAGTGAAGTTTTAATCTTGTTTTTAGTGAAATGGATCTCAATAATAACCATTTTAAGTTATTTGTGTGTCACATGCTTAGTTTATTTATTGCATTTTAAGTTAAGAAAATAAAAATAAATTATTTAAATAAATTTTGTTTTTACAAAAATTTAAAAAATAAATTGTTAAATGTTTATTATTTTAATTTAATTTTAATCGATAATTGTAATTTTATGTAATCATAAAAACAAAAATATAAAATTAAATAAGAATATGAAATAAAAAATGGTGGGGTAAAGTGTCGAATGAAAAACCATTGGAGAGGGTAAAAGTTGAATGAGTGTTGAATTATTAGGTGGAAAAGAGAGAAAATTACGTGGAGTGTTAGAAATTGAAAAAATGGGTGTTGAAATGTTTTGTCATTGTAAATGGTCTAAGATAAATACTTTCTCCGTCGTTGTATGTTAGCCCCCTTTGCTTTTTTCACATTTTTTAAGAGAAGTTGTTAGTGTAATTAATGTGTCTATTTTATGTGTTAATATTACCAAATTGTCATTTGTTCATATGTGTATTAAAATTGACTTTTCATATTTCACTACAAGTTAGTAATATTAATTAAGGGTATGTTTAGAAAAACAATAATAAATGCATCTAATAATTTAAAAATAAAAAGGATTTACATTTATGAAAAAAATAATGTCAAATAGGTATTTATATATAAAGACTAAAGAAGTAGATAAGAAGAGAAATGGTCCCTAGGCCTAGCTTTCGAACAAGAATTTCTATTCAACAATGAAAATCAAGTTATCCCATTGTGGAAAAAACTAGAGGTCCATAGATTTGAGGAAAAGACGACACGCATACATACAATCAAACAAATTGCGACGCGCGTCAATTTTGAAACCAAAAAAAAAAAACGTAATATCCTATTAACAAATTGCCTCAAATTAGTATAACTTGAACTTAATCAATTAATCTTATTCACAAACAGAGAGAAAAAGATGGGCGTGGTAATAATCGACGGAACCACCGTGCGAGACTTCATCGCCGACGACACACATTTCACAAACAGCGTCAACAAACAATTCACCTCTCTCGATCTCAACAACGACGGCGTTCTTTCACGCGCCGAGCTTCGCAAAGCTTTCGAATCCATGAGACTAATCGAATCTCATTTCGGTATCGACGTAACAACCCCGCCGGAGCAGCTCACGCGCCTGTATGACTCTGTTTTCGACACTTTCGATGGCGATGGAAGCGGAAGTGTTGATCGTGAGGAGTTTAAGAATGAGATGAAGAAGATTATGCTTGCTATTGCTGATGGATTGGGTTCTTCGCCTATTCAGATGGTTCTTGAAGATGATGATGAGATGAATCTTTTGAAGAAAGCTGCTGATCTTGAAGCTTCTAAAAACGCTGCCGTTTGATCATCGTGATGATTATTCAATGTCGTTTTGATGGGTTTTATTGTCGTTTTGGTAACCTTTGTTGTATTTGATTTGCTATACATACGTATTTTTTTTGGCTTTTGGATCATTTTTATGTTTTTAATTTTTTATACTCAAACTTTTTATCTTGTATTAGACATTAGCTCTACATTCATACAAACTTGGCACTCACAGATTAAGAAATTAAAATACTAACATTACTAATTTCAGCACAAAGAACGGTAACATCAACAAATTTGGCACTTGCAAATTCACAATCACATATTACATAGAAGATGAAATTTTAAATAATCACAAGTAGTATCTTAAATAAGCATTTTTTAGCATTGGAAGATCACCTTGATAATGAGCTATGAAGCACAGATACGGACACACGGACACTAACACGCCGACACCGCTGATAATTTGAGAAAATCTCATAATTCAGTTATTAAATGGGCCAGTGTCGTGTCGGTGTCACGAGTTGATACTGGAACACGTCTAATCTGAGAAATGTTTGTGCTTCACAGTGAGGCTCATAGAAATTAGAACTATATTATTAATAAAAACCAAATTTGTTTTTGATAATTGATATCATGACATATTGATTGCACCAGAAGAATTAATGAAGAACTATATTATCAATAAAAACCAAATACTGTTTAACATATGTTTGTGCTAAATAAAGAACCTCTACTCCATCGAGTAAGCTTTCATTATCTATTAAGTATCTGGGGGAAGGAATGTTGAGTTCTTCAAGGAAAGGGAAATAGGTGCTATTGAGACATTGAAGGCCAGAACACGTGAGTGAGGTCAAAGTTGTAATATTTTTGGAGAAAACTAGCAGCCCATCCGTGGGAAAGAGGTTATAGTGACAAAAAAAATGGAGTGATGTGAGATTCTTCAATGGGAGAGCAGAGATTTGGCAGAGAAGCATATTGAGGTTAACTTTGAAGTGGTATGTGAAGTGAAGAGAGTGGAGGTTGGAGAATCTATTTAGGAAAAAATGAACCCATATTTCTTACTGTTGGAGAATCACACAGTTACACGCAATAGGCGACCTAGGTCGTTAGTTTAGGATCGATCAGTTCAAATCACACATTTACACAATTAGTTTTAAACAATCTTGACCATATAATTGCTTGACATATTTACTGCAACAAATGTTTTAAACAATCTTGACTGTATAATTGCTCGACACATTAACTGCAACAGATCAATTTTTGGAAGGAATGTAGCATGGGAGATTCGAATAATGTAATAGTGTTTTATTAAACAAAAAGTGTTATTGTCTTTTTATCACTGATCAAACAATTTTTTCTCTCTAATATATGATCCAGTTCCTGTTAATTGACACATACATAAATAACCAGGAATACTACTTCATTCATCTTCAAAAAAAAATTAAATTTCGTAGCTCAATTCAACTTACCTGACCTTATAATGCATCAATTAGGTCTCCGTCGCTGTTTTTTAATTAACTTGTGAAATTTGAATTTGTAATATTGGTTGAACTTCAATTGTCGTGAGATTCGTGATTTGATTGGTTTCTGATCTGTATTTTGTGAGAGTTCATAGTATTTTGACGGGGAGGCTTTGATGTTCTGATTGTGTCTCCAAGCGACCCTTGATGATGACACCAAAAGCAACTATGGTGGATACAATTCTCATCACCGTTACTATTACACATTCACATTCCTTATTGCACCATGAACTTAACACTAAGACTACTTTGTTAGAAACAGTTAGAAGCAGTTACTTAGGCAGCAAGTAATCTGCTAGGTAATAGAACTAGCTATCCAATATATGTTGTACATGGTAAGCTAACATATAGAATGCATTGTGTATACATACTCTTTGTAGTTAGTATCTGTATCATTCTCTATGAGAGAGAGAAGTTGTTGCGATTCAGTTAGAGTTTGTTACGCTTCACATTGTGGCGGAGCCACTCTTGGGCTTGGGTGAGCCATGGCCCACCCCACAACAAATTTTGAATTTTTTTATATGGGAAATTACTAAAATATCTTTGACTTTTAAATAAAATTACATTGTGGCCCACCTTCTTCTCCATCTCAGTATACGCTACTATCACACTTTTAAGTCACTTGAATGTGTAGATAATTATGTTGCATTTTTAAGCTATGGGTCTTGCTCAGGGCAATGGTTAAGGAAGCCAAAAGTAGCATGTTTGCATTGGTTTCAACAACATTTTGACTTTTAAAAAGTTAAATTTATCCCTTTATCCAATGCCCCAAGGGCAATGGTTAGCATTCTCCTTAAGCTATATATCTAATTTAATTTTTTTTTTATGGTTAACTTTGTCCTTAATGCTTATTAAAACATAATTTTCCGTTTATATACTATAGATTATTTTTGTGGTCCACCCATACTCTTTTTTCTGGCTTCGCCACTATGCTTCAGTCCGCCATTTATGCGTGTTCATCAAGTTTCATGCTTCTTCTCGAAGATTGATCTTCTTCTGTGATTTCTCTATTTTTCTTTGATTTTCAATCTTACTTCAACATCAAGATTTTGTTTTCATCGTTAATCCACCACATTTGCTTCATATTTCGTTCTCTTTTCTTCCTATCATCATGCCTCCTGATCGAATTCCAGTTGCACTTCAACAACAACAACAAGCTCATACCAATTCTATCTTCTTTGTTCATCCTAGTAAAGGTCTGGATTTAGTTCTTGTTACTCCACTGCTTAATGGCTCCAACTTGTATTAAAATGATATATCAACGAATATCCATTGTAATAGAATTATAGTTGTGTATATCATGCTTTTTCACTTCATTCTAATAAGATAATTGATTAGATTTACATCCAGAACTACATAATTATGTATCTATATCTGTGAACAAGTTTCATTCTACTTGTCTCAACTCTTCCAAGAGAAAATTTGTATACTGGCTAGGCCATCTCCACTTGATAATTCAGCAATTACTTTCCCCATATCTTTATGATCTTCACACCATAAATTTAACAAAGAAGATTATACTTTCGGCCTATCTGGAAATGCGTCCGAGATAGGACAAAAAACAGTAAACTCGAAGCAGGTAGTTATAGCTACATCTACCTGCGGTGGTGATGCAAAAGTTGAGGTATCCAAGCACCGAAATATCTGCCATTTACTTGATACTAACTGTCTATTATTGATTTTGGAGGGGAATGTTTTAGAGGGCTAAGCCTATATCTTCTCGTTAGTATTTCTATCACCCTTTTAATTGAGTTTAGAATCATTTTATAATTTCTTTAATTTAGAAATGAAAAATAAGTCTTCCTCTCCAACCCAACGCCCAAACATAGTCTAAAGGTTGAATGTCTTTCTTCGTGTAAATGCATTAGAGTGGTTCAAGTTTGATATACCAAAATCTATTTTGCAGTGGATATCGATGCAAGTATTTTACCTAGAGTTTGACCATCTTTTATAAATTCATAATGTCTTTGATCCTGGTGGCTCTATGCAAAAACATTCCATTATATATTATTATACTAAACAGTGAAATGTAATTACAGGGTACTTAAATTGTGTATCACAAGATAATATCAAGAATTACAGTGGATACTAAACTGTCTATTATTGATTTGGATACATATTTTTCACCATTTTAATTTAATCTGCACATTGAATTGGGCAGGATTATGGCTTGATTGATGATGGAAAACCACCTTCAAAAACTCAGATAAGGGATATAAAGGAAATTGAATGAAGCTTAAAAGGTAAGAGAAATTTGAAGGAAGCTTACCGGTTCAAGATACTAATCTTGATTATATCTCCAAACCTCTCTTACCATCCTTATGTTCATACTTTAACCAAACCAGATTATGCTAAAAGATGTGTTTTATCAAGTTAGTGAATGTATTAGACATTAGCTTTACATTCATGCAAATTTTGGTGCTCAAATTTACAATCATGTATTACATGGAAGGTGGAATTTTAAATAATCAAAAGTAGTATCTTAAATAAACATTTTTTTTGTATTAAAAAAGAAGGTAGGACTTGGGAACAAAAAGTTAGGAACAAGTTTTTAGCATTAGAAGATCACATTGATAATGAGGCTCGTCCAGATAAGAAGTTTGACTGGACAAACCGCAGCTCCCAATTTAAACGAAAGGTTTACTAACAATCAATTAGAGCTATATTAAAAAACCCAAATTCGTTTCTTATAGCATAACATATTGATAGCATAACATATCGATAGCACCAGAAGAATGATTTTAATGAAATATGATTTCAACTTGAATAATTAATATCGTAAAAACTAGAGTGTTAGTAGTAGTTTGAATTTGAAGTACATAAATAAAAACACCTAAGTGAGAAAGGTTTTAAAATCAAATAGCCATATGAAACTCCAGAAAGTATTATATGCCAACAAACAATGATTTAGCCACCTGCTAAATTCTTTCACATCCACATCTGCAAGATTCCCCTAATGTAGCATGATTCACAATTCAGCAAAACCAAATCAAAGTTGCATTAGCATCTTTAATTCCCTTTAGGTCCTTCAAATGTCTTCCAACGGATTTTGAATCTCTGCCCTCATGTCAAAGAAGTAAAAATTTCAATTCAGTTCACCAAATAAACTATGAAACACCTCAAAATGAGTCTAACAAACTAGATTTTGACCACTCTATAATATGAACATGAGTACACCAACTTAAATCAGCAGCATATTTAAACATCACCACTGGCAGGCAATGAAACAACACAATAACCTATGATGCATTTTTATATTGAGTCTATAAATTAAACTTTTCTGGAATGCAGTGATGATACAGCCTGATGTAAACATTTTTTTTTTTTTTGCAAGCGATAATAAAAGAAAACTACAAACAATGTTTCTTATAGATTATGACCAGCAATGTCACCTCAGCTAGGCAACCATGACCAATAATACCAAATACAACAAGTTCTAATAAGAAAACACGTTGTCATCTTCATGTATCCCCTTCTCTAAAACAAAACACAAATTCCTGGGGAACTCGAAAAGGACAATAATCCTATAAGCATCTGTATGACCATGATGTTGAAGACCCTCCACCATGTATGGATATAACTCGAAAGTTATACAACTTCAGCGGGAAAAAAAATTATGTTTAATAGGATCCTCTACTATTCTATGTTCTTCCCGAAAGCGTGCTAATCCCTATGTTGTGCGGAGCTGAGCATCTTCTATTTGCTGGGATAAAGCTTTTCCTCTGCAGGGGCCTTGTGCAGTAAACCCCCTACGGGCGGTCGTCCGTCGTAAAGTAGTCCCCGCGAAGCTTTGGGGAAGAGGGGTAGTCTTGTGCGTAAGCATAGCATTTCTGGTCGAACCTGCCCAACCCAACTAAGACGAACCGAACCTGACAGACACATCTTTTTCCTTTTGAGAGGGTACTCCGAGTAGTGGGTACCTCGTAGGACCTCGACCCGCCTACTCGGGTCTTGTATGGATATGCAGGAAGGGGTGCTCCTAGGTGTGTGTTCTACACAAATAAATAACGCGCATACACAGTGACTAATAAAAACTATGAATATGCGGACAACCTCCATGGGAAGGAATAGAAGTAGGAGAAAAAGTACCATTCGTTACCCGTTAAAGTAATGACGATCATATTTTAAAGTCTTCAGTGCTTGTTTTCTTCACTCCTTTTTTTTAAAAATAGTGTCAGATTTTAATTTAAATGTCATTTTGTTTTGCACCTTAGCTGCGATATGAGATAAAGCAGGGACTTCAGCTATTCAAGCACACATCCTAAGTTCTAATCTTGAACATGAAATGAGCTCAAAAGCACAGATAATATTTTCTCAAGTCTCTAAAGAAATGGAGGATAATAAATAATTCAATCTGTAGAATAATATCAACACCAAATCATAGCAACTATTCACAGCTTGCAAGTTTAATCAAAATAGAAATAAAGTTTGACTGCTAAATTGTTATCTTTCCAATTCCAACCAACAAAGACGATCATATCCATATATATCTACATAATCCAGTGGTCAATTAATTAATTCAGTTTAGCCAATGATGTCCTTGATTTCAAATCACATGTGTGTCCAGTCTTAGAACACCCAACTGCTATCATTGTATAAAAATTTACACAATTACTTAGGCAACTATCATGCACAGATGAGCAAATACACGTTTGTTAGATTATTTATAAAAAAAGGTAATTTCTCAAACAAGGAGATCTAAAGAAAAAAATATCTTACATTTAAGAGTTTTAAACTTCAGCACATCAGAGTAGTTTGAGAATGCTAGCAAACAAGGCATCTTTGACGCGAGAAGAGTTCCCTTTCTCTGTCACTGAAACAATAACGAGCTGGAGCAATTATCTTTCTCAATGAAGGCCTTGATAATACCATTGAGGCCACGACATTATGATGCACTTTATCACAACCCATTAAATTGATCTCTCTCAGTTGTGTGCAGTTTTCTACCACATACTTTACTCCTTTCTCTGTGACATCACAACAGCGTTCCAATAACAGTTGCAAAAGCCTGCGACAACTCTTTGAGATCACATAGAGTGCTTCATCATCAACTTTTGTATGTGACAAGTTCAACACCTCCAGTTTGGGAACTTCAAAGTTCATTCCACGCAGCTTCATTCTTGAATCACGAGCTAAGTTCAACTGTCTAATCTCAGAACAACTTCGTAAAACTTGACAAATACTTTCTTCAGATATGTTATCGCAATAGCTCAAATCAAGCAACTGCAGATTGGGGAAAATGGAAGCAAATATTTTGATGCTTTCATCTCTTAACCATGAATTGCAAGTAAAACGGAGAGACTTTAATTGAGGGCTTGCAGCAAACAATGTTGCACGGTCTTCCTGTTCAAAGTAACTGGAAAGGAATAAAGACCTCAAAGTTGGTCTCTCACGGAGAGCAAAAGCAATACCAGTGTTGGTTATTTGATGACAGAAAAATATGATTGCCTCTTCGAGAAGCTTACAGTTCTTGAACATATGGAAAAGCAATTGATCGTTGATGTAGTAATGATCAGCAAAATTAACCTTTCGGAGTTTGAAAAGTGCTGATGAAAGAACCTCTATTCCATGGAGTAAGCTTTCATGATTTTTTAACCTTTTGCATTATAGATAGCAAGTGATAATAGGAGACGGTTGGTGATAGAGAGAAATTGTTTGGAGACGACTGAGAGAGTTTTCAAGCGGTGGTGGTTTTCATATTCGCAGTCGTTGATTAGGAATTTGAAGATAGATTCCCAACACTCATCAGGTAAATAAAAATCAGCTGCAGCATCTACTCTTATTCTTGTGAAAGAAAGTAATTGTTTGATAGGGTTAATTTGCACCAGATAATTGAGGACTGATTTCCAGTGCGTCATCTAATACTTTGCGTATTCTGAAGGAATAGCGTAACAAATCACCAATCGCAGTTTACTATAATGCATTGTTGACATATGTATCTCATAGACATTACAATCATCAAAATATCTTACAATAGGCCAAAGCCTTTGTCTAACCTTGTTGTTGTGTTCTTCCTCCTTGCAACTTCATGTGCAACTAATTGTATTAATGAATGTAAATTAGAACAACAAGAAACCAAAATGACAAAAGCAAAAGGGAATACAAAACACTAAATCAGAAACCCATAGGATCACAAGAATATAGCAGTGAATTGCATCAAATAAAAAGCTCCAAAAAAAAAAAGGTATTGTGATTCACTTACCTCATCGAGACAGAGGATTTTGCGCAACTTGAGAGATTGAGTGATTCTGTGAGCGGTTCAGCAAGGCTACAAGCGATTATGCGAGTGAGTGTGCGTGCGATGTGGGGAAAAGGTGCGCGAATTGTAAATTGTAAATGGTAAATTAAGGAAACATTTATAAAAAAATCCATATAATATATATACAAGTATAAATATTTTGGTTTGGATTAGATCAATTTATATTAACGAACCGAAAACCAATCCAAACCATTTAAAATTTAAAATCTTGATTTCTTTTTATTTTTGGTTTTTGGTTTTGTTTGGTTTTTTGTTTTTTGATTTGGTTAATGTAGTTTGCATTGGATTAGATTAGATTGGATTTGATTAGGCATGAACACCCTTGTCACTATGCATGTGGAGTAAATCTTTTCGTGGATACAATCACAAATCAATATTGTTAGGCACATCTTCACATGAAATGAAAAAAATTTAAGAAAAAGTATTTAGTCATATCGATTGACATTATTCAATTTTATTCTCTTTTATTTATTTTTTATGGTTTTGTGTGTGTGTGTCCAAATATATTTATTTGGGCTTGTGACCAAACAAGTATATCTAATGTCTGTGAACCCAATTAACCAGTAGAGCTCTAAAAAAGAAATTTTCTTTTCCCGCCCCGACCTTTCCACGCGCCCTTTGAAATTCTATTTTTGCTACGGATTATATAATCTTAAGCTAACTTTTAGAAATTTTTCGTATCTTTATCATTCACATGTAAAAGACACATGGTTCAATCTCTTTGTGATAGTGCATCGTGTAAAGAAAAAAGTTTATGTCAGGAGAACTACCATACATTTATATCTTTGTGCAATAAGAAAGCTCGTGTATAGCATAATCATTCATTTATCCTAAGGTGCAGGGAAAATTTCATTAGGAGTTAGAGTGTGTTTGACCTCGTTTATGTATCCTAATTAGTCTGAGATAACGGTCACAATCACTAGTTAGCTCACGTAAAATATCAAGACAGATAATTAGATTATTATAAGCATACATATCACGTAGGTCTGCAATAATATGGAATCCACAATGATCATCACCTTCGACATCCACCACCTTTTCAATAAATTTATGAATGAACGAAGAGATTTTATTCTTTTGTGGGAAGTCGACTTGAACCAGAGTAGGCTTAGGAGACTTATTACTAGCATGTGATGACGGGGTATCATATAATGTTTTAAGCTATGTTTTTAGTTATTTTATTTGCATTTGAAGATAAATAATATTTCATTTAGAGAAGTCGTACATGGTTGAGAAACATTTTGTCTTATTTTCATTTGAGTCGTTTAATTTAGTTTCTTCCATAATCATGCAACTTCATATGTTTTGAGTGTCTTTATTGATAAATCTTGTAATTTGACAGATCAAAGACCTCGTAGAGGATAAACAAATATGAAAAATAAAGATCAATGATATTTTAAAAGGTTATTGGCGACTATATACAAGTCGAGGAAAATTTATGTCAAGTTTTAAGGCAATTAAAAAAGAGAGAATACAATGACTGAAAGTTAAAAAAAAATAAAAATGACGACTTAGCACGTGGAACTGGGGATGTTGTTGGAAAACAATTTGACTTTGGTGTTTAAATTCTGTTGAGAAAATGAAAGACCGGTGACAAAATTATATTAGAGGAACGAAAAATCTATTAACAAAAAAAAAAAACGGATTGCACACTGACAAAGATCAATGATTACGATTCTTCTCCGCCTGCACTTGTGCACAATATTTTTTTAAAGGATTATGTTGTTACGAATTTAAAAGAGGAAATAATTTATAAATTCTATATAAAAGTTGTTTCTTTTTAAAGTTTTAACGTGTTGAATACATATTTTTTATTAAAAAAATCCTTTTGACTTCTAAACAAGTATTCAAGAAGACCGGAAAACAAAAAAGTGACCAAAGACAATTATTAGTATTTTTCTTTTTTAAATTATGGAAAATGTTAACTTGTGCCCTTATTTTCAATGTTGGTGTGAGAAAAAAATTTGCTAACTTCATCAAATTCCTTCACCCGCAAGTCACACACCTTCGGCTTTTTTAGCATCGTACGTAAATAACTAATAAAATTTTTACACGTGGAATATTGATAGGGATAGAAAGAAGAAGTCACTTTCGAGCAGTGATAGGCTCCAGAAAAAGAGAGAAAGAGGAAAAAAAAGATTGATATTAATTCACTGTGTTTTCATTCTTACAAGAAAATTGATTTGCTAACATTCATAACTTCACAATGACACATGAAAATGACTAAAACGCCCCCAGCGGTAGTTAACTACTGTTGGGCAAGCCGGCAACAGTTAACTGCCGCTGGTGCCAGCGGTAGTTAACTGCCACTGCGTTCTGTTTATATGAACAGAACAGACATAAGAGTTTCTAAAACTCCATTGTTACGTTTTTGGATTTCTTAAGTGCGAAATTCAGTCATTCCAAGTCAATTTCAATCACAAAATCAAGTAAGTGTTTTGAATCCTATTGCATCAGTTTTTTGTTATTGAATTGTTAGATTTTTTGGAATTTTTTTGACATATTTAGGTTTTAGAAATTGTTATGATTTGATGATGATTTTGTAATGGCTTGTTATATGTTGTTTAGAATAGTATTGTGTTAGAAAATGTTAGGAATTGTTAGAAATTGCTAGGTATTTGAAATTGTTAGAAATTGTTAGGTATTAGGAATTGTTAGAAATTAGAAATTGTTTTGATTTGATGATGATTTTGTATTGATTTGTTATATGTTGTTTATAATAGAATTGTGTTAGAAAATGTTAGGAATTGTTTAGGTTTAGGTTTATGTGTAGGTTTTGATGATAGTTTAGGTTTTGATTTTATGATTTTATGAGTTTATGACATTTTTGTTTAGTTTAGGTTTTGATCGCAATTTTTTTTTATGTAGATATGTCTCAGAATCAAGGTAACGTTCAAGGTGATGAGAAGAAGAAAGAAAAATCACTTATGACATGGCACATAATTGTTTGTGTGGTTCCAAAAAAATAAGAAGGATTCGAAGGTGCCGGTGTACAATCAGTCGAGGTTGAGGAGGAGCGGGAGGACATGCTATTTTGGTCCTCAACCAAAAGCAAGTGCCCAAAGGACTGTAGCGGGCAACCCGATTGACTTGTGTGACGAGGAAGATGAATGAATGTAAAGGCAACCCGATTGACTTGTGTTGGATCTTTTTTTATGTTTTTTTTATATGTCGCGCGCATTTTGCTTGACATTCATTATGGTACTTTGAATAAAATTGTGTTTTGAATAATTTCGAATAAAAATCGCGTTTTGAATAATTTCGATTAAAAATTGCGTATTCGAATAAAAACTGATTAAATCTAACGTGAATTCGAATAAAAATTGCGTAATGAATAAATAAATTCGAAAAGTGAATAAATAAGATAATTAGTGTTCCATTCAAAACAACATGTATTATGCATAATCAACTATATATGTTATCACATTACATTACATTCGGGAATGTACCTTCCAAGTACAACAATTGTCTTACCCTTGAATGGGGTAAAATCAAACTTGCTAAACAACAGGACTCCAACATTCGTCCGGCATTTCGATTGTTCCATTCAAAAGATTAAATTCTTGTTAGGCTTGGTTTAAATCATGGTATTCAAGTGTCAGAAGAATAAGGTGCATTCCTTGACACTTCAATACCTTCATTTAAACCGGACTAACAAGAATTTAATCTTTTGAAAGGAACAATAGAAATGTCAAGCGAATGTTTGAGTCCTGCCGTTTAACAAGTTTGAATTACCCCATTCAATGAAAGACAATTGTTGTAGTTGGAAGGTGCATTCCCTACCTAATCACGATCTTCTGGCGGAACCAACCTATTGATAATATATTCAGTTGATCTCAACAACGTTACCCACATATCGATCCACTCGAACATGTTGTGTTCCCAAAACATGCTCGTCACGTTTTCGTCGTTCGTTAATTCCACCCAACTGAATGATACTCTCCCCTCGTCGAGCGTTGGACATTTATACTGAATGTATTCCACTCTTCTTGTGTCTCCGGGGTTGACTCATTGGTTGAATTCATTTAGTTCATCCTTGAGACCTCTTAACGTTACACAAAGGCACCGAACCTTCAACCTCTGAGGTTCTCCGTCGTTGAATTGTGCATGAACGTTGATCCACCCGGCCATTGTTTCAAATCTACACAATAAGAAATTAAAAATAATCAATGAAAAACTCATTCAAACATTTAATCAAACACTTGATGTGCAAATTATACATAAACCCTAAAAATCCTAAATAAACCCTAAAAAATTTATAAAATTCAAAAAAAATATAAACTTAAGCAATATAACTTCATTATAACAAATATTCATAATATTTGTTAATAGCATTTCAGATTTACAACATAACTATATTTAAAAAAAAAATCAAACCTTAAAAAATTTATAAAATTCGAAAAAAATATAAATTTAAGCAATATAACTCCATTATAACAAGTATTCATAATATTTGTTAATAGCATTTCAGATTTACAACATAACTATATTAAAAAAAATAAATCAAACCCTAAAAAATTTATAAAATTTAAAAAAAATATAAATTTAAGCAATATAACTCTATTATAACAAGTATTCATAATATTTGTTAATAGCATTTCAGATCTACACATAACTATATTTAAAAAAAAAATCAAAATTTAAAAATTAAACTACAACTAAAATTATAAACATATATACTAACTAAAATTTATGACAATAGCATAAGTGATAACTTACTTGTGATTTAGTGGAAAAAATCTGGATGATTTGGTAGAGTTTTTTTTTTAGAGAGAGAGTGAAAATTGAAATTTTTAGAGAGATAGAGACATGAGAGAGTGGCTGGAAGCAGAGTTTTGGGCTGAACTATTAACAGTACGCAACGGCAATTAACTACCGCTGGATCCAGCGGCAGTTAACTGCTGCCGGTTAGTCTAACGGTAGTTAACTAATGTTGAAGGTTTGTAGGTAATTTTCATGTGTCATTGTGAAGTTATAAATATCAGACCAACAATTTTCTTCCTACAAACAGTTTATCTTTATAGCCTAAAGAAAACTCTCTATCCCTATCTGACGAGGACATGTTACGCAGATCCCTCTGTTGAGGTAACTAATTGCAACAAGAATGATAAAAGATAGAAATGATAAAATATCCCCTTTTACTAGGTGGGACAGCTGTCTAGCTTCTAGGTTCTTCTAGAATTCCTGCTCCCCTTTCTTGCAGCATCTATCACGTAATCCTTGGTCCATATGGGAGCTATCCTTTCCCTTGTTTGCTTTGGGCTCTTGTTCTCCTTCGGCCCATTATGACTCTTGGCGGTGATTGCTATTGGCACAAGCGTATCAAATATAAGGTTGTTGCTTTATAATTTATATATAAGTTGTTGAACAACGCATGTCACTTTAACTTTTTAAGCGTATGTTTGGTTTTACACCGATAAAAATTGACTTTAGTTAAAAGTTGGTTGAACGTGAAGTGATTATCTTTTAATAAATATTAAATTAGTGTTAAAGGGAGTACATAGAGTACTTCAACCCTTACAACGAACGAGGCATGGAGCTAGCATCATAGCGAAAAGAATAATAATACCAACAATACTTATTTTAACATACTTGTTCTAACACTCACTTTAATTGGTGAAATGGTGTGGGTCTCACCACTTTTTGTGGAACGAAAGTGGTGCGACAATCCACGTGTATTTCATTAAATTAGAGAGTGTTAGAAATAATGTGTTAAAATGGGATTTGGATCTATCCCATGAAGATTCCACCAAAGTGTATCCTGATCTCCACCTTTAATTTTCTTTTTAACAAACGTTTGTGCTTGCAATAAAAAAAAAATGAATGGCCCAGATTTTACAAGACATAACTTTAATATGAGAGGATCTCCACCCGTTGAAATGAATGTTGTGACCATTAATCTAGCAAAAAATAACTATCCACCTTCTATGAAGAGTTGCAAAGCTCCTACACTTACGTAAAAATTAGTTGAACAATAAATTGGAGTGTATAAAACAATTTAATCCTTTGCATTACTATGAAATTTCATCCTGCACTCTTAAAAGGATTAATATAAGTAAAATTCGACAAAATCAATAACACTTTAAAAATATTTATTATCTTTTTTTTATAGAAAATATTTATCCTATGCACCTATTTAAAAGCGTGTGTCCGTGTAAAGCCATAGCCAAATTTGACTGGTCAATGAAAAGAAGAAAAACAAACATTATAGACTATACTTTTTTTTTTAATGGCAAATTATATTATATATATATATATATATATAGGGGATTAAATTCCAAGTATTACACCAATAAAAAGTAAAAACCCCCAACACCCAACAAAAAATCAACAAACACAACAAAATACAACACCACCAACAAAGATCAAAAAAGCAGCCGACAATGATAAGTTGCTTCAAACGATCAGACGCGACCACCACTCAACTTCGGAAGGACGGAGGAGCCACCAACAAAGCCTAAAAGAACCTGCGTCAAAAAACTAGTTCTCGATCTCGAATCATAATGATCGGCCCACCAGACTCCCGACATAAATCAAAAAGGCACCCCTCAACTCACGAACCACCAGAGCAGACACCATAATCTATCCAAAAACTCGGCCCACCATAAACCAGATGCCCAGTTCAAAGACATAAACGGTGGAACAGTAGCACAAATCGATCCAGCTCGAACAGAAACAAACCAAAGCAAGCCACATAATCAACCATCACAAGCACCACCACCATGGTTTCATCGCCACCCTCTGGATCACTTTACCATCTAACGTCACGGAAGAGAAAACCTCCACCCATCCAGGAACCAGATCCACCTCAACTGCACGAACCCTTGCAGACCTAGAGAAACGTCACCAACTAAACACCGACGACGAGTGGGAGGTTGGGAAAGCACACAGAAGCTTTGACGACAAGGAAGAAGGAACAATAACCAAAAACTAGCACGGAAGCAGCACAAGCCCCTCTCCATAAAAGAAACACGGAACAAAAACAAAAAATGCAAACAAACGAACAACACAACAACGACGACCAGCCCCCACAAAAATCTGAAAGTACATGAATGGCAGCTACCGCCAACACGAAGCGTCTATGCATTAAACCCTTTCAAGTAACTTTCAGAAAAGAAAGAGATCACCAGAACCAAACAAAACGACACAAAAACAGCCCATCGTTGGCACTCCGGTGACACAAAACGACAACACAACGCCGACCCACCGACAAACACATCACAAAACCAAAAAACCAACAAAGGCAGCCCCCAAGAGCACCGACGCGAATGCACAGAAACAACAACCGGGAAATCAGCATATCTCAACTGATCTGTACCGGCGACACCCAACGATACGCCCCGTAAACCAGCCACAACACACCAAGAAAACAGGCAGCTGACAACAAAACCATAGGTACGGAGAAAAGCTCTCGACGTATCCACCGATGATGGAGACATAATGGTGGAGACAGACAAACACGACACAAAACACAAACAACAAGGAACAAAACAGCCCGCCGAAAGATCTGGAGCACCTAAACACGACGACAACGACACGAACCAATAACAAAAACACAACACCTAAAACCATCTCAGACTAAGGACAGCAACAAAAACACAAAAAAAACAACAACCTCCAAGAACAAAACGCCCTCCCGACGACGTCGGAAGCTCACACCTACACCGCCGGTGTGTAGAGAAAACAGATCGAATCCAAGACACTGAACCTGGCTCCAAACAATCAGAACCACAAACCACCAAATCGGAACCCACTCAACACATCCCATAGACTATACTCAATGGGCTACATATCAATTTACAATATACCCTGAATTTCAGAAAAATTACACTAAAAAGTAACTGTTGAGTTATAAGAACAAGTAATAGCTTAAAAAAAAGAAATCATAGCTTAAAAAAAACATCCACCACATGTTACTACCTGTAACATAATATCTATTCCTGTTAACTAGCAGTTACATGCTTAACATAGGATTCACAAATTGGAAGCATATTCGTTGATATTCTTCATAGCATTATCAGAAAATTCTTTAATCTTTACCATCTCTTGCAATACAGTGGTCAATTTCTCAGAGCTTTCCTTTTGAACTTCTCTAACAACATCCATTACTCTTGAGGAATGCATGGTCATGTCATCTGAGAACTTCACTGTCGCATATGAAACCTTTTCTGCCGAATTCCTACAAACAATGATCATGTAAGTATATATAATTGCATTATTAAACTACTGCTCTAATATTTTTACACAAATTCAATCTTGCACTCTATTCTAGCAAACGTTTTTCATTTATTAACTAAATAAACAAATCTTTATACTAATTATTACAGTAAATTAATGCGACATATTCAATATATTCTAGCAATCAGGTGAATGAGACGAAATAGATGAATAAAGAAAATACCAGAATTTTGGCACCATCACAAATCAAGAGCGTTCTTTTTCCGCTGTGTCACTTTTTTCGATAGAGGATCGAAACTATTTCTCCATCACCTACAAAACATTCATAAGTTAAAATATTTTGTATAGAAAAATTGAAAACCAAATATCAAAAAAACTGATCAACGTAATATTTTGATCAACAAATTGAATATTTCATTGATCAAGAAGATTGAACAAAGACTCATCAAGAAGAGTAGAATACGCACAGTTCAAACTTCAGAGTTTTGTTATTTGGAAGAGGTGAGATAAAAAATGGAAGATGAGTCGAAAAATTTATAGAATGAGACTTATATATGATAAGGTGCAACTGAAGAGAGATGAAGAGAGAGTGAACTATTTGGGTGGGAATAAATCGGTTAGTCAGTTAAGTCTGTTAGAGATGGGTCTACGAAGGTTAAAGAATAAATCTGTTCCCACGCTTATTATTATTTTATCAGTTCCTTCAAAAAAAATATTATAATTATTTTATCATTTTTTTTTAAATACTAATATAGACTACCCGATATAGTGAGAATATATTATATCGTCCTACAAGTTAAAATTGATATGGGGGCAAAAGTGAAAAAGGGATAAACGTAAGGGGTTGATTTGTTATTGTTCTTTTATAGGGGATCAAAATCGCAAGATTGTGATACTTAAAAGGCCAAAACTACAATTAAGCTTAATATTTTTTAGTAACAATGAAATTTTACGTTGACATAATAATATACTAATATTTATTATATTAAAGGAGTAATACTTACTTTAAATACCGATAAGAAAATACAACCATAATCATTTTAGAAGATAGTTTTTTTTTTTAATTACAAAATTTTAGAAGATAGTTAATGGCTTAGACCATTTACAATGGTTTTCTCCTTCAACAAAATTCAACACTCACTTTTTCAATTTCCAACACTGCACATCATTTTTCTCTCTTATTCAACACCCATTCAACTTTTACCCTCTAATGGAGTGACATTTAGCATGGGAAAGGGAAAGAGTTTCCCACCATAGGACAATATATTTTAACCATTTGATCAAATGAAGAACACAATCTTATCTTACTCTGTCAACACTGGATCTAACCACCAACTCTTTATAACTCATCTCCCTCTTTTCCAAACCACCACAAGCAAACTTCAAAATCTAAACTGTTCATTATGGAACTCAAGCTAATATTCTCTTAATTATAGATTCCTATATAAAAATCAATCACCACAATGAATTATAGAATCCTATATAAAAATGTAACATTTTAATTAGGAGTGGACTTTCCAGAGACTAATTAGCACAAGACTGTTTACCATCCATGGTTAGTACCTCCATTTTTCCGGCGACCTTTCTCCGGCGGTGTTGTTCAGTCCCTTGCAACTTAGATCCATTCGATTTTCTTGCAAAAGGGATTCGACCCATGATAGAACTAACCATGGAGGCGACCATAGGAGTCTTCGTTGGCTGTGATTGTCAGAAAAAATTCTTGCCGGAATCTCGCCGGCGATGCATTTGGAATTCACCATTTTCTGACCCACTTTAATCTTCACTTTCAGTTTTTGTTTTGTAATTTTAATCAATAGTTTTATTATTAGTATGAGTTATTTACTTGTTTTGTGTAATATTTGGAGTATATCACATCATTTTTTAGAGATATTAATAATAGTGTCAATTTTGTTTCTGGGTTTGTTTAACAGTTAGTGAAAATGAATGAAAGAGAGAGATGAGAAGATGGGTTGTAGAAGATGAGTGGTTGGATCTGATACTGAGTGTCTATGATAAAAATGTGCTCCTTCATTTGATCAAAGGGTTTAAACACACTTTCCCATGGTGGGAAACTCTTTCCCTTTCCCATTCTAAATGCCACCTTCCAATGGTTTTTCATTCAACACTCTACCCCATCACTTTTTATTTCTTATTCTTATTTAATTTTATATTTTGTTTTTATAATTACATAAAATTGCAATTATCGATTATAATTAAACTAAAATAACAAACACTTAACAATTTATTTTTTAGTTTTTTAAAAAAAAAATTTATTTAAATAATTTCTTTTTATTTTCTTAACTTAAAATGCAATACAATAAGGTTGAAATTTGGTGCAAAATCAAAATTAGGTATGTTTTGAGGACGTTGGTTGAAAAATTGATTTGGATTTTGATAATTGTTGGGATTTTGATAGCTAAATGAGTAATTAGAAGAATTATGGGTGTTAAAATGATTATTATTGGGATCCATTTCACTAAAAAGAAGATTAAAACTTTAAGAGAAAAGTTAATAGAAAGATAATTATATTAAGATAGTGGAAAATTTCGGTTTTTTTTCTGTGTCCAAATCAAATGAACCAAGTCTCTATTTATAGACAAAAAAAAAATCATGAATTTTGGTAAAAGAAAAAATTAATTTTTTTTTCATTTGCAATAAAATAATTGAGTTCAAATAATTAAGATGAGATAAATCCGACAAGCCAATCAGTAAGCGCCACTTCATCTTCAGCTTGGCCCACCATTCTCCCATTCAACATGTTGAAAGCTTTCATCATCTCTCTCTTCCACCTCATTTGCATTCAACTTTCAACACAACATTGCAATGGTTTCAACCGTTGAAAAGCTACTTCAACACCATCATTGTAAGTGGTCTTAGAAATTCTACAATCCATTTTCTCCTCTCGGCTCCTTTAAATATGACCATAAACATTTTAACTATTATTTTCTGTAACAATTTCACGTTTACAATATTCTTTTCGTTTATTTGACGAAAATCGTCTCCAAAACTTAATAAAAAAGGGGTATTTTTAGAAGAAGGGGTGATTTTAGACCTTAATGTAATATAAGCTTTTAAATAAACTTTTTGAGGTTTAACAAACCTTTAAAAAGGTTAGGTCTAACCTTGAAAATTAGTCTTTTGCATACCAAAGATCCGACTTAGGCCTTATAAACCTCAACTCGATTTGTCCTATTTCCACCCCAAAACAAGGGGTTAGCTCACAACATCAACAAATCTACGACATGAGCTGAATTTAGAAAATTTGCACTATTCGTCATGCTCTAACTGTCAACAATATCACATACTTCATCAAAATTACTCTAAGTATTTGCACTATTCATCATGTTTTAACTGTCAACAATATCGTAAACTTCGTCAAAATTACTCTAGATATTGAAAAGCGCGAATACAATACATGGTATGAGATATTTAACATTCATGTTCAAGCTTATGAGATTCTTGACCACATCAAGTATCTCTAACTTATATACAATATACTAATACTTTATGCAATGATTTTATATTCTAATAGTACCTTATGTACCCCCTTTAATACTAATTTATTGTTTATAAAAAAGAAAATAAATCACTTCAAGTTCAACCAACTTCTAATTAAAATCAATCTTAGTCACGGTTAAACCAAACACTTCCTTAACAAGTTAAAGTGACATGTCACATGTGTGGACAACTTCCTCCAAAAAGTAGTGTGTAGAACAACTTATACGAATCAATAATAGTATATATATAAAGTAAGGTTTTCTATGCCATGTGTCACTTCCACGTTTATTCTCAATATTTTTATTATTTTTCTATATTTTATTTGACATAAATATCTCAACAAACTTTTGATCTTATCCACTAAATATTTTATTTAATTTTATATTTAATTTCTAATATTTTATGTAGCCAAAATATCTCAACAAACTGCATATAATACTTTCAATACTATCCATTAAATCTTCCTGTTTTTTTCTTTCTTTTTTTTTGTAGGAAAAGAGGTTTCAATTAGTTACTATCTAATCTTTTAGCACCATGTTATTCAATTAGCTTTTTCATTGAGGAAAAAAGGGCTTCAGTTTTTTTTTCTTTACTATAAACAAATGAAATTTTGTTAATCACCATAATCACATATTTTGAGCAGAAACCGAAACTCAAACCTTCTTTTGATCTAAGCTTTTTCTTTCTTCAGGTTTGACAAACACCTATATTGTTTCTTCTGCTTATGCTTAGATTTTTATTTTTATATATATAATATAAGAAGGAACTGACACCTACGAGTGAGTTTACTAATTGTTTTTTTTCCTTCAGGTCCTTGAACTAACACATATACTATTATTTCTGTTTCAGGTCCTTGAACTAACACCTATACTATTTTTTTTTCTTTTCGATTCAACAGTACCGCTCTTCTCTCCATTCTTATTCATAATTCATAATTGAGTTTGTGGCATCCATTCCTATTTTGTTTTATTATTATTTTTTATTATTATTATTATTTCACCCGTTCAATAGTTTAGTAATAGGTATTTTTGCTTATGTTGATCTTTTATTTTGTTTTGTGCGTGAACCCAGTATAGCGGACATCAATCAAACAATCAATCAATTCAATAGTACTAGATCATTGACCCGTGCTAACGCCCGGGTCATATAAGAGAACAAATACAATGGAAATAAGAAAGTAAAAACTTTACTTGAATCGAAAAAATAGTATGATTCAGTTCATAAAATTAATTGCCGCAAACGTTTTTAATGTACAATATTCAACAATTTCCATGACATCTACCCTGTTACGATAACATGACATATAAATTTGATGGCATAATTTATTGACGAAAAGAAAATCCAACGTCTGTCGAAATAGAAAAAGTACCGATATGAAATAAAAACAATACTACAAAACAAAGTGCTACACGTTACGGAAAACTTCTCTGTAGACCACATTAGATGTCACATCAGTATCTTGACCATCTTCATCATTGATCAGTATCTTTAAACCACCCCTTGAAGTAACCCTCGATATAGCGACGTACAATTGTCCATCTGAAAAAACAGGAGACGGTAGATAGACACCAACATTTTTTAAAGACTGACCCTGACTCTTGTTAATAGTCATTGTAAATGAGACAGACAACAGAAACTGCCAAAAGGATGCCTTTTTCTTTTTCTTT
>Ga0228711_1003438_pt1 | contig 24553 bp, 16 predicted proteins | sample MedpolnodulmetaG_2_FD_177996 | JGI IMG/M metagenome (GOLD analysis project Ga0228711, IMG submission 177996) | Root nodule microbial communities from Medicago polymorpha collected in Santa Monica, California, United States - brown nodules | ecosystem: Host-associated > Plants > Roots > Nodule... | reverse complement strand
AAATGGCCATTAAGGACGAAAAACAAAATAAAAAAATTTGTGAGGATGAAAACATTCAGTTTAATTTTTTAGGGACTAAAATCAAAATTCGCTATATTTATAAGGACGAAAAACTTATTTAACCCAAGAAATACTTGTTTAAAGCCCAATATATATTGAGTCAATAAAATAACCAATATACAATGTTATTATAATGTTCACAAAAATAAAATAGAGATATATTTAGGAGGAAAATAAAATATAGAGATAAAAAAAATATAATAACATGCTAGTATAATATTTTTTTAGAAAGTCCGGAGGATCATAACCTCTATTGGTCTCCATTCTAACTCCATCTTTAACCACGGTTATAGTTTGATAGATGAAAGGCTGACTGCTGCAATGATTTTTTAAAAATAAGTTGTTAACATCGTAATGATTAACAAAAAATAAAAGAGTTGAAAAAGTAACCGAAATGCAAATGCCCTCAAAATCTGTGTAAGAATTAGTCTTCACAAATGTAGTCATATGATTTCACAAAAAGAATGTACATGCAAATGAAAAATGTTAATGATTTGCCTATACCATGGTTATAGATTGATAACTAAAGGTGTCTAGACACTGTTTCATAGCTTAAATAATTTGTTAACATCATAATACTTACTAACAAATACAAGAGTTGTAAAAGTAATAGAAACACTTGTGAGGTAAAAAGCTCAAAAAACACCTAACTCAACTAGAAAATGAGAACACTGGAGATTTAAAAATGAGTTAATAACAACTATATACTTTGCAGTTTAACTTTTATGTATTACATATTTACAATGGATAGACTGATAGACATGGATAAAATAGTACTGATGAATGAATTGAAAAGAAATAATAATCATGCCCTATAGTTTCTCCAAGTTGGGTGCCATAAGATTAAGATTTCGGGACCACATAAGGCACATGCAAATATATAATAAAGCCACGATTAAGGGCTGAGATCACAAATAAAAATAAAAACAATTGATTAAACTTGACTATATTTGAAATTAAGGTTGATTATAAGAATGTGCATGGAAATCAATCTTGGTCGGCTGGGTAGGTAAAGGGTATGAAATCGAAGAGGACAAATTACAAAGAATGTTTGTTGGACAAAGTTGAAAACGACATTGTAAATTAATTAATTAATTAAACCCAAGTTGAAGTCTTAAGTAAGGGAAATATAGTCTATTATGTCCAACTAAGATGCCACTTATGTCCATCAAACTACTTTACATAAATAATTCACTCTCACTATAATTAGTTCCTTTAAATATTTGATTAAGGATCCAAACAACAGATTCGCGTGGCCGTGTTTTCGTGACTCTTGCTGTTGCTGGTGGAGCCAAGCAACAACACATGCTTGTATGTAGTTTCATAATTTACAATTAGAGTATCTTTACTTGCAAATATTAGTATAATTAACTATAATATTAGGTTGATTTGTTTTATAACCTCACTTCTTAATTATTTTGGGGTAGGGTATCTTAACTAATTTTAGTCGATGGATAAGGAGTTTGAATTGTTGAGTTTAAATCTGAGTCAATCCTTTTATTTTTGTCTCGACTCTAATTCTAGGAGAAAAAGTTACCAAAAAATAGATAAAAATTCTTAGAGAAAACTAACCCTTGATAATTCAGATTTCAAAGGTGATAAATTCAATAAAATAAAGTTAAATTAATGATTGTTTCAGCTAAGATTCAAATTGCAGTTTTGCTGAAAAATTCATTCTTAACCGAAGTTCATTAAATCAACAGTCTAGTTCAAAACTTGTTTTTTTTATTCAAACTTCATTATATTGAAACTATTCCCACACTCGAATTAAAATTGTTTGTTAGTCAATTATGATCGCTATTATAAGAAGGAATAATTTGATTACAATCACGAGTACACGTATAGTAGGCACCAAAGTACCGTAGGAGGTGACTCACTGGGCCACCTGATGGACCAATTTGGCAATCGATGTTTCCAGGTTATAACAAATTAAGATTGCAATGTTTTAATTATTTTTGGTTTTGTTTATCTAATATGGCTTTATACATATTTGACATTCTCTAATAGCCCTACTTTTCTTATGTGACTTTATTTTTGCTTAATGCTTAGGTAGTTTCTCAGTTGTATCCATTTATTTATATTATTGTGGAGAACTTAATTGGTGTGATGAGACACTTTTAAGCGAAGCATTCATTCCTATGTTTGATGCCATGTGTGTTGTGATTCCATGAAGTTAATTAATTATGTATAGTAGGTAGGTGTTGATTTCTTGGTAAGTTGGTAAAGTGGAATATGGAAACAAATTTATTCCCCCGGTGGACAAGCATATATGATTTTTATTCCAACGTGTTACATGCAATGTGTTGACAGAAAAGTGAAAGTGGTGATTAGAATCACGCAATGGACAAAAGGATGATAGTTACGTCAATGGTTGCGATGAGTATGTATGAGAATCTGTACTTGAAATGCTAGAACAAAACTCAAATATGTAGGGAGAAAAAAAACCTTTATTAAGAAGTTAAATCTATACCTATATTTCGTATATATCGATTGTGTTCTTAAAATATCATTAACTAGTTTGTTATAAATGAAATCCATTAATTAAACAGCTATACTTGTAAAAATTTACAGTCAAAGATAGAACAGAAAAATAGTTCTAATGAAATATTGCTATTGTTGAGTTAAACGTTAAGACATGACACTATATTATATTATATGGAAGGAAAATTGTTCAAATTTGTAGTAAAATTCAGATGGTTAAAAACTGCAAAGACATTTAAATGTTGAGAGTGGAGATGCCGATTGTTAGCTTGAGAGGAGGATAGTATGAGGGAGTGCTCAGAACTGTTACATAACATTGTTTTGCAGGTTGAGGTGACTGATTCATGGAGATGGCTTTTAGATCCTGTGCATGGTTATTCGGTGCGGGATTCATACCGCTTTCTCACAGCTTCAGAATAGCAGGTGGATAGAAGTCTTGTAGATGATGTTTGGCATAGACATATTCCTTAGAAAGTGTCCTTGTTCGTGTGGCGTCTCCTGCGTAATCAGCTTCTAACCAAAGATAATCTTCTTTGGCGTCATATTGTTCATGCTAACGACCTGGCTTGTGTAACGGGATGTGGAGCTACAGAAACAGCTACTCACTTATTTATTGTTTGTGACTTGGCATATACTCTGTGGGTTCTTGGCTGAAATTGGATAGGGCTTTCGATGGTCCCTCCTTGTCAGCTTCGTGATCACTTCATTCAGGTCTCCTTCATGGCAGGGATGCCGCGTGATACTCATTCGTTCTTTAAGGTAATCTGGTTTGCTTGTGTCTGGATAATCTGGAAGGAACGGAATATTCGTATTTTCAAAGATATGGTGTCTACTCCTTTTGGTCTTGTTAGAGAAGGTTAAGTTACTATCTTTTTGTGGTTGAAAAGCAAATCATGCTTCCTTTAATTATTGTTATCATGATTGGTGGAGATACCCGCTTCCTTGTATGGGTGTTTGTTGATTTATATTTTTGTTTGTTTCCTGGATCTCTGGTAGGACTTTGAATCTGTAATCTTTGTTCCGTGGTGTTCTTTGCACTCCTTATGCATGGAGCTTCATATTGATATATATATAATCCATTTTGATTTCTCCAAAAAAAAAATGTTGAGCCGCAAGTTTTAGCCTAGTTTAAACCTACAATACATTTATTATTAGCACCTTGTGTATCTGAGTTTTACGGCTGGATTTTTTTGTTTTAGAATACAGCTGAACTTCTTTTTCTTTACAAAACCCAAAAGATGTAATGACCATATATTGACATAGATGGCCACATTTATTTATGCGTCTGCAAATTGTCATTTGCTAACAAAAAAAAGTGTATTCTGATCAACTATGTAGACAAGGATAGCTATGCGTCAATTCAAATGGATATCATACCATAAACATATCGTGTATATTATCACATTTTTTATATAAAAAAAACTATTAAATAGTCAAGTAACTAAAATTTCACCTTTTAAGGTAAATAAGTGAAAATTTTAAATTTTGAATCTGACCCTTACACATATAATGCAATGTTTCTACCAACTGAGTTATGTTCACGTGAATTATTACCACATTTATGTATTTCTTAAAAAAGTCATTCACTTTTTTTTTGTCATTCTCGTAAATACAAACTCAACATAATATATAGTATAAATTTCAAGAGCTGCTCAAAAATATATAAAAAAAACTCAAGAAAACCTGAAACCGCGCCATAGTGACAAGCTAGCAAATATTCCAGAGAGATTTGGTGGGATATTTTGTCTTCTACATGTGTGGCTTGATTAGTTTTATTTCCTTATTCCGAAAATTATTTTATCAAAATAAGAATAGGAAATACAAGTAATATATTGTATTTACATTTACGAGGTTAATTTTCATGCACGGCCAATTTAAACAAATCTTTTTTTAAGAAACCAAATCAGTACATCAAAATTGACATGGAGAATCGAATATAAGATTTTGAGATAAACATCTTCTAAAGTTTTCGGCCAACATCACCAAACCAACGCAAGTGGATTTCAATCTAAACAAATCTAGAGTGTCAAATTGTCAGTACATCATAACCAATCGTGTTTGTAGAAGTTATAATAAAAATCAAAGATTTCTATTTATATGACAATTATGATTGATTGAATGGATAAAAAACTCTTGGTGTGCGAATTAAATCATATTATATACATACTATGTCCTTTTCAATCTAAATCCGCTTGATATCTATTTCTTTTTGTGGGACTAATTTAATATATTTCTTGTTAAAATAGCTAACTCGGCAACAACAGTCCACCTTATTTGTTCTGTAGCACTCAGATGCAAGGGGATCTATGAGGAGAGGATGCATGTTAATCGTGTGCCCACACAAGCATCACAATCACTGTAGCCGAATCTTCCATTTGATACTTACCATACATGGTGGGGAAAATCTATCAAATATGTGGGTCTATATCTAGAAAACAGGGACACCAAGTCATGAAAATTGGCTTACCGTTTCTGACCTTCAGATTCAACATTTTGTTGTCAAATGAAAAGCACTAGTCATCCGCCAAAGGACCACAAGTCCAATTTCATGCATCCATTTGCATTCTCAAAAGCCAAAACCAATTAGAACCCTTCATTTAGATGTGAGCAGTGGGACAAGAATATGAAAGCACATACGTTGTTCTATAGGCGGGGAACCGTGTAAGGAAGAAATTAATAGGGATTTGATTGAGAGTGGAGCCAAGTTTTATTTGGCAGAAGAATAAAGACATGCATAATCCACTAACTGGATTGAATGGCTTCGAATAATTTTATAAGATAAGCCTACAAATAATCTTTGTGGAGCAAATTTCCTTTCTCGTGACAGTGTAAGCAAAAGTATCATTGCTTCTGTTGTTTGGAATGTTGCAAAGGGCAACCCTGTTTTTGTATTCTTGGTGGGAACCATTTTGATTGACCAAAGAATTAATTGAGTTAAGGTTATTGCAACCACAACTCTTGGTGAATTATATGTATCCACACTGCCTTGCAAAATTATAAAACGAATTTGACTTTCCACAAGACACATGCATCCCTTTGGGCAAAAACTCCTAAAGGACTAAATTTGAACCAGAACATGAGATGTAAAATCATCTAAGTATGTCTCATTAAGGATATCTTCGTATTGAGTTTCCAGCTAAAGCATCTGACACGTTCTTCTGTATAAGGTTTCCATCGCATCATTACATGAGTAGAATATTCATAACCAAAACAATAAAAACAACATACAGACAGTAACATTATACAGATGTGATAAAACAGCACTAAAAGCCGATCCTCTGCTGCTCATGGAAAATGACAATTTGATGAATAGACAACTTTCCACGTCTTCCATTTACCTGCAAAATAAAGAGGAACCGAACAACCTTAAAACTTGAAGTCTTTCTTCTTGGACTTGCCATCTTTTTCTTGCTTCCTCTTCCTCTTCTTCTCATTCTGCACCAGAAGGAGATTTCTTAAATAAGCAAATAGAGACCAAATTTTTTTGTAAAATAATGCACAGGTCTGTATGATATTAGGATTGAATGCAACACACCTCAGCAACCATGTCACTGAAATCCTCACGCTGACTCCGTAATTTCTCTTCCTCCCTTGCTTCTTCATACCTGGAATAGTTCTAACAGATGTAAGAAACAAGATACATGATGTTAACATCACTGACGGGCAAACAAAACATATAAAACAGAAGTCATACCTGGCAGGTAAAACGTTCTCCATGACATCCAACTCCTCTGGCAGTAAAGTGACATCCACTCTATCTGTCTTTTGACCTTTAAGCAAATCAACCTGGAAACAATAAAACATGTTATCCCGCAAGAAAATATGGCACACGCCCCCCTTTACCCCCCATAAAAAGGAGCAAGAAACTCTTCATTCTTACCCTTTTTGCCCCTGACTTGTCTTGGGTGCCCGTGCCAACCACATAACTGGAGAGAAATGGATATCCGAGTTTATCAAGATACAATACTTGTGAGGGAAAAAAAGGAAAAACAAAACCAAATACTATAAAAAAATTATAAAAATTTGGCATACGTGTGTGTAGTTCCGAGCAAAGTTCCAGGAGCAAGTTTTTCCTCTTTTTCTTCAAGGACCTTAAAAGAAAATATGATAAAAGACATCAACAGACTAATCAAGAGAAGCTAAAGCTGATAGAAGAGCAGCAGTAGAAAGACTCACTTGATAAAGAGGCCTTTCAGGTTCCTTCCTCTGCTGCTTACGAAGGTCAATAACATCAGGTGTCTCCACCCCAGTCGGTGTGCTGAAAACAAAAATGTGAAAGAAATGAGCGCACAAATAAAGGAAATAAAAAAATATAAATCCAAATCTTATCAATACAAAGAGAATTATAAACATGGATCAGTTTAGCAAATATTAAACTTAAGGACCAGTGAAACATTCATGTGGTTTAGCTTAGTTAATTATTAACTACTCTTTGACTACTTGTTCAAAAAAAAAAAACTACTCTTTGACTAAATTAGCCACATGATGGGTTCTTAAACTTCACCTCAATTAGTCATTTATTATGCTATTCCAAAAAAAGATAAAAAGAACCTAGACTATCGACAAAAATAATTTAAGAAAAAAAAGGAACCTAGACTTGAAGAGGAGTAATATAACAATACCTTGACATACTATCAACAGATTGACTACCATCTTCAAGCGCCTCCTCCTCGATGTCTTCTTCCTCTTCCTCCTCTTCTTCCTCTTCTTCCTCCTCCTCTTCCTCCTCTTCCAAGTCACCCCAGTGTTTTGTTTTATCTACCGGCTCTTCCTGCATTGTAAGAACATGTATGTAAAATGTAACTAGGAATCTGGCAGAAACTGAAACTTTCCTATGTTGTGTATTAACAAAGAAACCTAGAACTCAGAAAACAGAGTCTGGTAACGAGTTACTGGCAGAAAGAAAAATGCATGTAATAAGCAGACTCCTCTGCCAAGTGGCAACAGCCACACCCAAACTCCCCAAAAATACCCATTCAGTGCCACCCATCCTCTTCATATTCACGACAGAGAGCGGGGTATTTTTTCGGCTTCAAATCTAAGGATCCCAAATTTCAACATTTATAATTATGTTTTGCATTAAAACGTTATACTTTATAAGAAGGGGATTCGGTACAGCAGTTTCAAAACAGAAGAGGACCCATATCGGAAAGAAAGAGAGAACAGAATTCCATAACAGTTTTTCGACAAAATATATCAAGTGAATGTCATTTTGGAGGCATTTAAAATACTTCATATCAAAACAGTGTTTGAATTAGATCGGGTACTTTTAACACCCAAAGCCAAGGAAATTAAAATTCCACCAAAACAGGTGAGATTATGAAACTACATTTCCTGGGTCTCACTTCCCATCATTTGCACGTATGATACCTATCTTCCCACCAAAACAGTGTTTCTACAGGAGTTATGGTCTCTCCTGTAGTGACCATAACTCCAAGAAATACATTGCAGTGCCACTGAAGCCAAGGAAACAAAGTAACTCCGACAGTAGCAGGGTGAGATTCACTACAATAGTTGTCAAAGCCAATTTCCAGCAATATCCCAATGGACAGAAGTGACGGCCAACTTCGGGAGGGACATTAATACCATCATAACAGGCTTTAGTGACTTCTCAAATTTACCTCTTTTCACTGGAGACTGAATCAAGTGAGGCAAAAAAAAATTTATTTGATCCCAGTACCACTGATGTTTGAATAGAACCAGACGTGTACAATGTCCTTCAACAAAAGCAACAATTGTGATGATTATAACTGTTGCTTATTTATACTGCCAAGAATATCTGAGAGTCAACCGCATCGGAGAACAAGCCCTCACACCGAGTCATAATTGTGATGGCTCCATTATTGAGATATAGGAACAAGATCTTTTATTTCCTAGTTTTATAATTATTTTTTGTCCTGATATGATCCTAGTTTTATAATAGAGTAAGGGTATTTGATTTTTATTTATTTTGGTTGATAACAATACTTTACAATTTCATCATCTAAATAAAAGAAATCTATTCACTTTGAACAAATGGAAAAAAAAAAATTAAAATGGAAGAAATCTAAGTACTTTACCAGAACAAAAAATAAAATGAATGAAATTTAATTGAAGTAATTAAATTTCTTAGAATTTTAAATTCTCCTAAATTTTCAAATGCATTATCCAAAGTCTAAACATAACCTAGTTTCAAACATCAATTGTAAAGGGTACTTGATTATTATATCGAAAATCATAAAGGGAAACTTTGGAGGATTATATAGGGCAGCAGTTACCCCTCTAATTGCAAAGTGGAACTTTTATGTAAACCAACCTCATAATTAGGCTGATCTTGCTGATGGACACCAAAAACATCTCCATAAAGTGGACGCCCGAACTGCTCAAGATGCAGACAAGTAAAGAAGTCAATGAAGTGAAAAAAGGGGATGAGGGGGTGTTGAAAGCCCCTTCATGAAAACGAAAATTCAGATACCCATAATTATTATTTTACATAAAGATGAGCAAATATAAAAAATAAAAAAAATAAAAAAAATGTACCTCATCAACGGGAGGCTTGCCCCAGCCACCAGGATGATAACCAAAACTAGCTCCTGGGGGAATGGGAGCATTCAAGCCGGGGATCTTCAGAGAAGGGTATGATGGTGGAGGACCATATCTCTGAAAAAGGAAAACAGATGAAATTGTAAGGACTGTGAACAGAGTAATACAACATATACATTCCAAGACACTGATTTTACCTGCATGTTAATAAGCCACGGAGGAGGAGAACCCTCAGGCATACCAAGAGCTTCTTTCAACTCATGTGATAACATGCCAGGTTTCATCTCCCTCAATTTTACCTGCACAGCAAGCAATATAACAATGTCATATAATGTTTACACTTAAACAGACCAATGGACAAATCCCATGAAGGTGTTAGAACAATGTGACCTTTAAACCAACCATTCATAAAAATATTTTGTATTTGACAACGGAGACATGGAAGTATCCACTACTCAAGGAGATGAGAAACAGAACAGAAAAGGGCCTATTTAGTTTGAGAAACTGTGTTCGCTAACTCCTATTTTGACTTTCAATTAAAAAATGACACACTTGTCCACTTCATTTTATATTTTCGGATATTTGTAAAAGAAATAGAGAAAATAACTTATTGTCTTCACTTTTCACTGTTTCCTTTACAAATATTTGAAAACATAATAAATTGAAAATGAAATGGTATTTTTGCAGATTAAAAGTGAATACAGGAAGTGAAAACAAAAGCACTTTTCGAACTAAATAGACCTTAAATTACGGGTTTAAAAAATCCACTATGCAGCGTGTATGTATGCAGTATTTTAAATTTAGCATTAACATTTTAAAACGAAGTATACCTCAAATTCTTTTCCTTCATGATACAAGTCCCCAAGAGATGACAGCTTTGGCTTTGTCTGGTATTTAAAGAATGCATCATGAAGAACCTGACAACCAAGAAACAAGGTCACTTGAGAAAGGGTTGTAATAGTTGACTTCTGATAACAACATAAAAGTATGCAAGCTAAGAAAATGGTGCAAAATTAGAAAAAAGGTAAAGAGGGAAGAAACCTGATAATCAATATCCATCTTCCCCATTTTCGGTTGCATGCGTTCCCGTTGCTTTTGTTTCAACTTTTTGCTGTCCTCTTTCTCAATATAAGCCTGCATGAGAAAATGTAAGATAACTTGACAAGTAAGCAGCTACTACAGCAATGTAATAAAATTACATAAAAAGACATGCATATATATTGCAAAGAGAAAGTTACATATTAAGCTGAAAGCAGTAAAATGAACAACGGATGTAGATCGACAAGTATATAAAACACCAGTCAGAAGACAAATAGCATATCAACATTTCCAATATAAACAAAAAGTGTGTAGTATTGCAGCTTATTTGAAACATCTAAAAACTCAAATAATTTATATACATCATTTCTTGATCATAAACTAATTTTTCCACAGATAACAATTAAAAATCAGAAGACCCCAATGATTTGTCTTATGACATCATGATTTTGAAACAACGGTAACATCCGGTTGTTGAATTAATTAGCAAAGCTTGGAATATTACTTTCCTCTTGTGGTTGGCCACATAGACAGAATGATAACATATACAAGATTGCATTACCTGTCTGATTTTCTCAATTCCTGTGGCAGCAATAAAATCGGGAAGCTGAAAAGGTTGTTTCTCTATACCTCTTTTCCCCTGCAAAATCAATAAATTGTTTTGATGAGATGCAAATAATTTGTGTGCACATGACTATGAAGTTATGTGGTCAGGCTTATTAATTATAAAACAATGAAGCCAATTGGAATTCAGCCCGGGCATTAAGCACAGTGAAAGGTATCTGAAAATTGAAAGCATAACTATTAGCACCTTAGTTATAAATAAATGCCCAATTGAATTACACAAAAAAATGATACATGATTATAAACCCATGTTATACAACACCCATATTCCCATGCAATCTAATAAAGAAATAAAATATAAATGATTCAAGGCTACTCAGTGGCAAACACCTACAATTCCAGGCTTGGTGATTGCCACAACTGCTCCCCTGCAAGTACCACATACATACATATAAGAGAAACCATATCGATGTTATCTTCCTAACTCTATCCATACATCCCACATATTAGTCGACCATAACCCTCATGCATGTTTGCATCTCTAAACCATAATTATCAATTTAGAATGTCGCCTAACCTGCAGAAATTTTCTCTTTTGACACCAGTGCCTGGGTACAGGTACAGTATTTCGGTAAGATTTCAAGAATACCAACAACTTTGGATCTGCTGAAGTAGCATCCCACACCTTAAAATGAAAAAGAAAAAAACTGTTGCATAAAATTGGCACAATAGGAATGATAAACCAGACTAAAAAGTAAGAATAAGGACTCAAAAAATCTACAATTGGTGATGCCAATATATAACTCGTATAACAACCTCGACAACATCAGGCCTTGCGCTAATCTGTTTCAGCTCAGCAATCTTCATCCTACGTTGAAGCTGGACACAAAATAAGGCTTTAAGCATAATTATGGAAGTAAACACAACAGTTAAATTGAATAGACAAAAAGATTATTTTACAAAATGTTAAACCTTTTTCTTCTTGTTTGAGACTCCTTTCTCTTTTTGCTCGTTATCATCTTCTTCCTCTTCAGAATCAGAGTCTGCTTTTTTCTTTGTAATTGCATTTTCTGCCAACTCATCTTTCTTATCATTATCCTATAGATAGATACATCCAAGCAAACAATTTATCCAACAATAAATGAAGTCACTACTAAAAAAAAAACAATTCATACAAACTTTTTACCTCTGAATCAATAACCTCGCTGAAACTAAATTTCTCAAAGATTTTCTTAAATTCTTCATCCAAGCCTTCGTATAGCTCTGCTTTTTCTGGTACATACTCAATTTCAACTTGTTCAACAACCTAAAATTTAAGACAGATGACAGCATTAAATAGGCATAACTATCGATTTGAGTATTAATTATATAGCATTTGATAACTTAAGCTGGACCATTGCCACTCTTTTATTAAAGGAAATGTGGATTTGTATCACTACTGCGAATCGAAAAAACTAGTAGCCAAAATTTGAATGGAATGGTTACAAAAATGGACAAATTCAGTCACAGAAATCAAAGAGAATGGCCAAGGCTAAAAGGTCAAAGGCTTCCCAAACTAATAAATTCAGGGGCTGACATTCTCTAGGGAGGAGATGTGCCATGCCACCCCTCAAAATTTTCTTCTTTTTTGTAGACATGTATTGTATCGAAAGTGTTTTATCTATATATTACAAGTTTCCCCAAATAATGTCACTTGTACCTAATGGCGTCGCATGCGAGGTAAATGGTAGCGATTTTACCACTACACCAAAATGCGCGAATCTGTTCTATACATTAAATATTAACACTCATTATAAATATAACACCCTCTAAAATTTCAATCAAGATCCACCACCACTAATAATTAATCAAGCTTCTACTCATTAAGAATCATAAAAATCTTATGATACTATGCTAATTCAAGTTCACAAACCCTAACTTCGCTGTAGCAAATTATGAACAAATGTGAATATCCAATTTCACAATTAATTTCTTTCTAGTGATAACGCCAATTTCGATTGTAAACCTAACCAAAGTGATCTCAAAGAATAAGAGAGATGAGAACCTGTTGTTGTTGTTGTTGTTCAGTATTCTCTTTTGCTTCAGTATCGTCTTCGGAGGCGTTTGCGTTTGGTTCCTTAGAGGCTTTGTTGATTTTCTTTTGCTTCCGGCGACGGCGACGACGGTCGCTCTCCCGAGATTTTTTTACGGTGGCGGTTTTGGAGCCAAGATCTCCGTTGGAAACGACACCGTTTTGATGCACTAGCGTTTCTGCGGCCATCGTTGCGGGTTTTGGTCGGATTCACGAATGGGATTAACCGAGAGAGTTCCGGTGCGATGGAGTTATAAGAAGAATTTAGTTTGGCGCGTGTAAGAAAGTTATTGGGCCATTTTGTGTTTAGTAACTTGTATCTTGATATTTCGCTATTTACACCCCCGACTATAAAAAGTTAATACTATTATTTTTTTATATATATAATGCGTAAATAAAGGTCTTCGTCTCCTTTAAGTATCGTATTTTCTTCTCTTGTTATTGAAACGCGAGTTGCTACCCAATTTATTCACAATGGCTTTCCAACAAGGTCATCGTGTTTGTTCAGCTTCTTTGTGATCCCTCAACTCGTTTCAGTTCATCGTGTTTATCGAGAAGCTAATAGTTGCACTTATCATGTTGCAAATGTTGGTCATGAGGTTTTCAGTTAATATATTTGATATTGCCTCTTTTCAATTGAAAATTTTACTTCATTTTAATGCATTTGAAAGTTGTACTCTGTGCGTAGTTCTTTAGCCCTTCCTTGATATCCTTTCTAAATAAAAAATAATGTAAATAAATTTTTTGATATGGTATTACCATTAGGCATGATTGATTACCGTTTGGGTTGCCCATTCTTTCTCAGACTATCAATCAATAACTTTGTTTTTTGATTTATTCCTTCAAAAAAAAAAACTTTGTTTTTTGATAAACTAACTATTTTCAATGTTAATCTAAAATAAAACGATATTCATTCCTTCAACTTGGTAGAGTACATCGATACAATACAAATCCAAATTCGTTAAAAATAAAAAGGATGAATTTGTGAACAAACTCACATCATCCATGTTAATAGCATAAAACAGCAGAGTACCTATGTAGGGGTGGCAAAATTACTCATGCCCACGGGTACCCGTGGGTAAAATCCGTCACGAGTATAATAAATAGGTACCCATACCCACGGATACCCATACCCGATAATAAATTAAGTAAATTACTAAAATATCCTTATATATCTTATCTTATTACTTAAAGTTGTTGCCTTATCGAAGAAAATTTTACCATCCGCCTAAGATTCCTCATTAATAACCTATTTTTATTTTTAATTTTTTTAATTCATCTTATTAAGTTCACGGTTTCCACTTCATTCACATCATAAAACATATCATATGGATTATGTAAGAATCGTGAATTTTCTATGTATTATGAAATTTTGAATGGATTATGTATGGATGTTTAAAAGTTGAAGTTTTTTGTAATTAAAAAAGTTATTATTTGTACCAAAAAAATAAATAAATTCAAAAATTCATGGGTACCCATGAATACTTCAACACTCGCGGGTACCTGCATAGTGGGTACCCACGAAGGTAGGGCAGACACGAGTATGATATTTATCCAATGGGGTGGACACGGGTATCGCACTATCCGTACTCATGGGTGCCCATTGACATCCCTATACTTATGCCTACAAATATGACTAATATGACTATATTCAAGTCTCCGAAATACTCATGTTTCTGGATCTGCAACGTTGACAACGCCAAAGTCATTGTCATTGGTCGGATCTGCACTTGCTCAAAACTAATCTTTCAACTTGAATCAAATAAACACCACACTAAGACGGGAAATAAAAACACACACCGCACAAAGATGGAAAATCAAAACAAACAGAGTCACGACGAAATCACAAAACAAACGAAAGAAAACAGAAAATATGTGAAATCACTTATTCAATTAGGATAGAAGGAAAAACAACTAGGAGGGGTGGTTTTTGGGTCAAAATTGACTCTAAATCATCCCTCTAACAAGAAAAAGAAGAAGAAGAAATGAGTGACGGATATGGTTTGAGAATGAGAGAAGAAAGAGAGTGTCAATCTATTCGTTTTGGTAATAATAAAGAATTATTTTCAATGATTTTTAATGAAATTGAATTATAATATTAGTGATAGACAAAAATCTTAATCTTACAGAAACATTTTTTTAATTCCATGTATCCTAAACAAGAATATGAACTAAATTGATTTACGTCTTTTAATTTAAGGGTATAAAAAGTTATAAAGTAAGTTATTATTATTAATTTAAAAACTTAGGAGTATTTACGAGATAGATAAGGAAAAGAGAGATAAAGGTAGTAGCAATACGACTGGTGAGAAACGAAACAACAAGATCGCACATGAAAGGAAATGCTTATTGAGCTAACTTGTCCTACGTGGCAGTTGAGATTGTGAATCAAGCGCGCGCATCATCATCAATCAATCATCATCCATGGCTGTTCCTGCTCCAACCTCAGCTCTCTATCTTCAACACATCCACACTAACCACCGCACCCTCCGTCACTATCGCTCATTCCCCACTCCCTCCAATAAACCTTTCACCGTCTTCGCCATGGCTCCCAAAAACAAGGTACATACACAAAAATCCTCATATTTCTTTCAATTTTAGTAAATATAATTGCATAACTGGTGTTGATGAATGTATATATGTGGAAGGTGAACAAGTACAACGATAACTGGAAGAAACAATGGTTCGGAGCAGGAATATTCTACGAAGGAAGCGAAGAAGTAGAAGTCGACGTATTCAAGAAACTCGAGAAACGCAAAGTTTTAAGCAACGTTGAAAAAGCAGGATTATTATCCAAAGCTGAAGAGTTCGGCGTCACGCTCTCTTCAATCGAGAAGCTAGGTCTTTTTTCTAAGGCAGAAGAACTTGGTTTACTCAGCTTATTAGAGAAACTCGCCGCGGTCTCTCCTTCTGTTTTGGCTTCTCTGGCACTTCCGACGCTTCTAGCCGCTGTTGCTACGGTGGTTCTTGTTCCTGATGATTCTACTGCTCTTGTTGTAGTTCAGGCTGTTGTTGCTGCTGCTCTTGGTGTTGGGGCCGTTGGGTTGTTCGCTGGATCTGTTGTTCTCGGCGGGTTGCAAGAGGCTGATTGATTCAGAACACATGTTTTTAACCGCGGTTGTTTTTGTTGTAATTACATTGTGATGATTGTAGTAATAATTTACTTACTTCATTGTGATGATTAATATCAATATATTTCTTACAACCTATACATATAATGGAGCGTAATTTAGCAATGGCTCAATGAAGCATAAATCTTTGCACCAATAATGTTTGAGAGTTTTGTTATCTTTAGAGCGTTGGATCAAAATTCTTACAAAGAGAAGTATAATGTGTGTAGACAAAGGTCGTGATGCATGTAAAAAAAATTATACATTTGCTTGCCATTTGCGATAGTGAAGATGGTTTGATATCTAATATGGACTAATGATTATAGACTTATGAGTTAATAATGGCAAAAAATAAATAAGTCTAGGGATGTATATATAGGAAAAGTTTATAGAAAGCACCCCACACTGCCAAATTAGTATAGGCAAACACGTCCAAAACAACTCAATAAATGATGTTTGCCGGAGAAGTTGCAATTTATTGTACCAATAGATTAACTTGTCTAAAATTTCTATGGACATCATCACATTGAGCACACAAACTATAGACTAATATTCATTAATGAGTATAAATATGCACTTGTACCACGAACATTGTCACATTGAGCACACCAAAACACGTTTATCAATCAATGACATTGCAAAGTAGAGAATCATAGGCACATATAGGTCTTCTTGAGCAACTAAATTTAATAATGAAGCATGCCATTTTCTTGCTAAAAGAGAAAAATGTGCAACAATATGCTTGTTTATTTATGAAGAAACATGAGACATTGGATCTTAGGCGGACATAGCTTATTTAGAGTCACTAAATTAAGTAATGAAATCATATAGTGGTTGAAATAGGGTGAAAAAACGTGCCATTTATCTAGAGTCACTAAATTAATTAATGAAGCTTAGTCTTAACAACAACTTTAGAGTAGCTCAATGCAAAATTACGGCTGAGGCAATTATAAGGCTCAAGAAGCAAGGCCAATGTTAATAATGGGAGGCACATAAAAACTCAACATTTAAGATGATTAGTTGGGTGATTGGGGTTGTAAGATTAGCGCCAAAATGCAAAAGGTGGGGTTAGAGCTTCAATTAAGGTTGGCGATTATGGATAATCAGACCACCTTAGATTAATATTAAGTAAGATACAAGGGCTCACATTTTAAAATAAAATTTGTCTTAAAATTCATGTTATTTCGTTTCATTTTTATTTTATGAAATGTTGATATCTATTAAGAGTATAATGTACAATTATACCCAGGTATGTTGATATCTATTAGACTAATAGATACCACACAAGCAACATTGATATCACATATTCACCCAATGTCTTAAGTCAGCAGGGATATAAGTCATCTCACTTATATTTTGTTCAAAATCTACATTTCCTTCCAAGATAGAATTTTAACTCACACTTGACACACATTACCATCCATTATTTAAGTTTGCAACTCTTCGTGTCCATAATTACATGACATATTCAAATAAGATCAAATGAAAACGCAATGTGTTTAAAAAGGTTGGTTGATGATGGTTTCATTGAGGGAGGTTTATGTTCCTTTCTAACATGAGAAGAGATAAAGGAAATTAGGAAGGAAAAAAGGATACAAAAAAGGGATTTGAACATGAGATAAGACAAGGGAAAATAATTAAGCATTGTGTGTTTTGTTCGTGAAAGTATATAAAATAGTGTGAGTTGTCGATTAATCTATGAGTTTATTGAAGGAGTTGGAGATTTTTGGACAATTATTTTACCAAAAAATTAGATTCAATTAAACAATGCCACATATTTTTAAATATCTAATAAACATGTATTTATCAACCCAACATAACACATTGACAATTTTTCATCATCATTTGCCACCAACGGCCAAAAGTAAATAAATTTGAAATAATTGAGGGGTTAAATGAAAAAATTCACGAGAAATGCAATGACATTCATATTTTAAATGACCTGACATACAGTCGACGTAGAATGATCAGTATCCATATAATTACCTAAAAACTTCCTAAAAGTTTCAATTTAAATATGACATATCACCATGTTGAAGTTCAAAAATCTGAAAGAAGGACCAAAACTAGGTAATTTTGAAATGGAGAGACAATTTTCACGGGTGAGTGAAAATACGAGGACCAAAACTGTAATTAAGTCAAAATTAAACAAATGACATCCAAAAACTAAAAAATAATAGTTCATCGTATTGTTGTAAGTTTTGGCCTTCTGAGGGATCCTACATTGAGTTTGATCATCACGTTAGATTAAAAGAAATCACACAAGTGAATTTGACGCCACATCTTCACCCTAAACCTTGAGGCAATAGGTATGTGGGTCAAATCACTTATATGTTGTTCAACATCTACTCTTGCATCCATGTAGAACTCTAACTCACATTTGACACATTAATATTTTTCCTAAACTATGAGACTTTATGCAACTATGATCTGCCACCATAAATTACTCATGTTTTCCCACAAAGTTGAACCAAGCTATGATATTGTCGTTGGACCTTACGGGAGAGCCAAAACTGATGTTGATAGACTCATTGGACTCAGAGCAACCACACAAATGAATGTGATATTACATCTTCACCCTATATTTTAAATTTGACGAAATTCTAGTTCATGTTTGACACAGATATTCATACTAGTATCGTTAATTCCTACAAGAGTTGGAAAAACTTAAAGTAATAAATAGCTAGAATAAAGTAGAAAAAACTAGGTTTAAATACATTTATGGTTCCCTCCCTATTTTCAAAAAAATAAAGTGTTAGTTCCTTCAAAAAAAAATAAAAAATAAAGTGTTAGTCCCTCTATTTTAAATTTTCAGGATTTTGGTCCTCCACCCCATTTTTGGGCAACTTTGATGTCAATTGAAATTGACATGCAGTCTCTAGAAGGACAATTTTAATACCCATATCATTATTATTATTATTATTTTACAAGATTATTATTTTGTTTTATTCGTTATTGTTTACTTTATAGAGTATTTTAATTATTAAAATTATTTATTAAATTCAAGATGTGACAAAATTTGTTTTAATTATTATATTACTAGTGAAAATACGGGCACTCACGTGTCTGTCTTTCCACTCTTTTGATTATACCAACGTTTGAAAATTATGAATGATGTTTTTTTTGTAAAATTTTGATTTTGATTAAAACTAAAAATATAAATGTTTGTTGCTTTCAAATTATAACAAATCAAACTAATCGTAATTATCTATTTCACTGACACCGACAATATAACAAAAAATATAATCTAAATTCTTATTTTTTTAATGACACCAAACAACAATCTTTATTATAATAAAAGTTGTTTAAAAAGACAACTTATATTACTATAATATAAATTATAGTAAATTTATATTATTCTTATCTTTTTGTTATATGTAATTTCTAATGAAAATTGAGGGCATTTTTGAAAAGATAAAAGGCAGCCCAAAAGATCTGAAAGGGGTTGTTTTCTTTATATATATATATATATATATATATATATATATATATATATATATATATTATAGATACAATATTTTAAATAGTAATAATATATTAAATTAACATAATATTCTAACCATGAAATATTTTATAAAATACTAATTATTTAATAAAGTAAATTAATAATAATATGATATACTCTTTTGCCCTCTTACGATGAAAATCGAGAGTTAAATTTTTCCTCTCTCTAGAACTTTTTCTCCAACCTCTCTCAGAAAACTTAACCCAGCCAACCTCTCCTCCTCCCCAATCCAAACTCGTGTTATTCAAGATGTAACCATCATAGATGGTGGTGGTGCGATTGGCCTCATCGTCGTCACCATCACCAAGCCAGTCGCTGGCGCCACCGTGACTAGATCTGTTTTCCTCGACGGAGGTTCGTTCAGAAAACAGGTTTTTTTGGTCTCCCTTTATGCGGTTGGGTGTCTTGTAGATGGGTTGTGGCTCATCCGTTGCTGCTGCTCCTCAGATCTGCTTTGCTTTTGGCCCAATCGGTCTTGGGAGGTTTTGCTTCTGTTTTTGTTTTTGGTTTCTTTTCTGTCGCGATTTGCAAGCTCGTCTCCGGCGTGTGGGTATCCGACGTCTTTTTCTGTGTTGTTTTCATTTCTGTTTTGTTTGGTTTCTGTTACAGGAAGTGCTGATTGGTGGTGGATTTGTCTCCAACTTGATTGGTTCGTATATCTCGGTTCTTGTTATCATGGAGTTGAGATTGGGTCCTATAGTCTGTTGATGCCCAAAAAGGCTAGGTGCGTAGAGACTCCGTGTTGATGGTAGTTTTTGTTTATCGCACTTAAGACTTTATCTGCCGTGATAGTGTTATGTGCCGTTGGTGGACTGTTTGGAATTTTCGTCGTCTGTTTACCCCGACTACGACGAAAGTTTCAAGACCAATGCGACTCAGTTCGTATCTGGTTGGAGTGGACTGAAAGGACGTTTTACTTGCTTCATTTAGAAGGGAGTTGAGGAACTTGGATCGTTTCTGTGTTGGCAGACGATTCATACGCCTACCCAAAACTCTGAATGCTCACTCTGCGTCTTTTTTGTAATTCGGTTTCGCGCTCATACGTGGGGTTCGCTGGATTGTTCGTGGTAGTGATTGTTTATGGTTGTTTCTTTTTATACCACTTATATATTGAATTGTTGTAATACCCTTTTGGGTTGTATTTTTGGTTCACTGGGTCAGGTACATGTCCCCCAGTCTTGTACTTCTGTTTCATTTTTATTTAATTTTCAATTTGGCTTTAAAAAAAAATTAATAATGATATGGATATCAAATTTGTCCACTTAAGTGCTGAATTTTAAAATGGGTAGATAAAAACTTTATTTTCTAAAAAACAGGGGGAGGAAAAGTGCATTTAAACAAAAAAAAAAAAAAGCTTCTTATTGATACATATTTGAAGAATTAATTTTTATTTTTATAAATATTTGAGTTTGGTAACCATTTGAATTTTATGAGAAAACATTTGTTGGAACATATTAACATGTATATTGCGAGCGATGGAAATATTGGTTTATCCAAAACAGTATATAAATATAAATATTTTTTAATGTAAATATGAATATATAATTAATGGTATACAATTAAATATTGATTTTTTTGAAGGAATAAACAATAAATATTGAGTATTAATTATACTTTTGACACATTCAATAATTAAATGTAAATAAATAAATTACACTAAAGTTTATAAACAATAGTTATGTACTGATTTTTTTTATCTGTATAATAATTAATTTTTAACAAAAATAAAAATTATATTGTTATTTATAAAAAACATTAAAAATAATTTAATTAAATTAGATATCATTAAAACTTAAGTTTTTTTGTTACTCAATGTATTAAATAAATTAAAAAGATATTTTTATCTAATTTAATTAAGAATTAGATATTTTATTATTTGCTTAATATGTCAGCAAACATTCATTCAAAAATTTATGGTTAATTTAACGATTATGGTTTTAGCAAGGTCAATAATTATGTGCACAATTTTATAAGACTAAAAACATATTTAACCTTTTAAAGTTTGAAGGATAATTAAATATTTTTTTGTTTCAACGTGTCTACCCAGGGATTAATACTGATTACGTAAAAAAATTGTATAGACTAAAAAAATATGAACTTTTATAGGGATGAAAAACAAAACTTGATAATTTTATAGGATTAAAAATATATACAAACCATGTTTTATACTAACTAATTTATTTTAATATATTACACATTTTAAAAAATGAATTTGAATTTAACCTTTTTTTCAACAAGCCACAGTGAAAAATAGAATTGGGGTCCGTTTGGATCTACTTATTTTTTAATTTATGAAAATAGTTTATGTAAATAAATAAGTTTTTATATTAATTCATAAGTTCTTACTAACTTAAATTGTATCTTCACAAACTATTTTTTCATAAACTACCTCGGTATCTTTATTTATTTGCATAACTCAAAATAAATCAATTCAGACGGGCCCTTGAACCCAAATATTATCTATTTAGCATAATAATAATTATTGCTTTGTATATAAGTTAATTTTTTGAACAAAATTGTCTTGTGTGTGTATATATGTAAAGAAATTATTGTACCTTTTTGGAAGAATTTTGTCTAAAAGTAGTCATGAATTATTGTTTTTTGACAAAAAAGCAGTCGTTAATTATGTAATATAAAAGAAAATAATTAACACATAATCTAAAAGAAATTAATTATGGGAGGATTCTCTTTTAATGTTGAACAGACTTTATTAATTAATCATTTAATATATAACAAAAAAAATTAACGCATAATATAAAAAAAAATAATGTAAAAACTTAACTAATGAGATATTTTATTTTGACCGGTTGGTTACATACTAAATAATCCTTTTAATAATACTTTCAATAATAATAATAATAACAATCCTTTTAATAACGTAAAAAAAAATTCTTTTAATGATCAAACGATAACGATTGACTGATAGTGCAAACAATATTTTGAATTATGTGTATATGAATTATATCCTTATTAATTTAGTGTGGGTAAAATATTTCCCTTTTTTTGGTACAAGGGTAAAATATTTATTTAATTTTGATATTATATTTTTTTCTCAAAGCAGTCATAATAATCTCATTTTCTTTTTTGTCGAATTTATTATTGTATTACCGGGTTTTACTCTATAAAATCCAACGACCCTATGTTGTTATTTCATCAAATTTTAAATTTGGTGACAGAACCCTAAAATTTAACCTTGTTCTTCTTCCTTTCTTCATCGTTTTCTATTGTCTCTTTATCCATGACAAGTTTTGAAAACTAAAACCAATTAACTGAGGTAAATAAAACCAAAATTGATTCTCCTCGTGATCTTCCCGGGGATATCATTCAAAACATTTTCTCTTTATTACCAATAAAAGATGCAATTGTAACAACATCAACTGTATCTCCTATGTACAAAAGATCATGGTGTGTCATAATCGTCAATTTTTGTTTGGTAGAGACTTCCATCTACGATACGATCAACAACATATGGCTGCAATTGTTGATCATTTATTCAATTCGCACGAAGGCAACGAAATTAAAACATTTAAGTTACATATCAATCCCATTGGGATCGAAGCTTTACTTAAGAGATAGTTACAAATATGCACTCAAAAGGATCTAGAAGATCTTGAGTTGCATCTTTACCGACCTGGTTTCACAACTGAATTTAGTGTTTTTAACGCACTACACAAGTTAAAAACACTAAAATTGGTTAAATGTGCGATCTAGTTACCAAAGGTTCCAAGTGGTTTGCAATTTTTGCAACCACATAAATTGCAACCACATGAAAGCGAGCGACTTAATTTTATCTACAACATTAAAAATTGAGCTATGCTTGCCGTTAAATAACCTGTTATTTCTTTCTTTCCAAATTTCTCACGTAGTTACAAACCATATAGCATGTAAAATTGCACCACGAGCCTTCACGTTACCACCATCTAAGGAAAACTGATTAAAATGGTCCACCACACCAAGAGGAAGGGCTATTGAGAACCCCAACCACCTCAATAATAAATACCAAACCGCGCCAAACGTAGGACAGTGTAAAAACAAATGAGTGCTAGTTTCGACTGTGTTACATTCAGCAATACACAACCGAGAGTCATATGGAATCACACCACGACGAAGGAGATTATCCTTCGTTGGTAGCCTATCACGAAACAGACGCCACGCAAACAGGACGACCTTAAGAGGAACATGTTTATTCCAAAGAGTTGTCACCGCTACCGTAGAAACTCCAATCAGATGCGAAGCTTGCAATTTATAAGCACTACGGACGGAAAAAACTTGAGATGTTTCTGACTTCCAATGCCAAGTATCTATTTTATAAACCTGTAAAGACACACTTTGAAGTAAAAAGATTAGTTCCCTCACCTCATCCTCTCCCCACGCAAAAAGCCTCCTCCTCCACGACCAAGCCTGACCCTCCACCCCAACCCTAACTGACACATATCAAACACAATTATAAATTGATTCCTTTACTAACATGTATAAATTATTAAACCTTGCAATTTCAGAGTATGTCTACAAGGATTCGTGACGGAGTATTTCGGGAAGCCCAATATTGTTTTGTGAATATGAGGGAGCTTCAATTGTTTGTGCATGGGGGAATGTTTTGCAATCCATGTGATATAACCATGTTTCTAAAAAATTGTCCATCATTGGTGACACTGTTCATTGATGTAAGTACTACCAATCATTCTCAACAAATTAGTTAACGATAACTATTAATTAATTGTTGGTTGATATGAATCTAAAATTTAAAAGTATCCGCATCTTTTTCCTAATATATATTTGTTAACGATAACTATTAATTAATTGTTGGTTGATATGAATCTAAAATTTAAAAGTATCCACATCTTTTTCCTAATATATATATGTCAACCAATACAAATTATCTTTAGGTGTCAGAGGATTCCTCTGACGTCCAAGCCTCCCGTGGATTATTGAGTAATTATATCTAAGTAAATCTGGTTGCAATATTGAATAAATATATAAAAACATGCTTTTAACGTTGAAGTAAAATAATAAAAATAATGGTTGAAAACCCACTTAGATTGGTTCGGTGGTGTTGACTTGAAATCTTGAAATGTGCTCATCTCAAATTCGATTATTCTCAGTACCAATTTTAATGGACTAGTTTTGCTTCTTAAAAAAAAAATTGAAATAAATAAATAATAGAGGCACAAACCATTATCTCCTAAGCAATTCATGTTTTTT
>Ga0228711_1003437_pt1 | contig 24561 bp, 13 predicted proteins | sample MedpolnodulmetaG_2_FD_177996 | JGI IMG/M metagenome (GOLD analysis project Ga0228711, IMG submission 177996) | Root nodule microbial communities from Medicago polymorpha collected in Santa Monica, California, United States - brown nodules | ecosystem: Host-associated > Plants > Roots > Nodule... | reverse complement strand
TATTTGTTTTGTACAGTATTCAATATTTTGACAGCTATAATCTTATCAAAAAATTTGTTTGATGTATCTTATTAAAAGCAAATCAAATACAAAATGAACAAGCGCCTCAATGGTTAGGAAGTTGTTTCTTAATAGGAGGGTCATGAGTTCAACTCCCATCTATGCCATTTTTTAAAACATGATTTAAGTTAAAAGCAAAAAAAAAAAAAAAGAGAGAGAGAGAAGAACCGGTTCAACCCATAACTCGGCCAAGTCACCGATTTTTACCGAGTTTGACCGGTTTTCGCTGAGGCAACTGCATGGCCGATCCGAAGGTATGCTCGAATCGGTCTATCCACCGGTTCCCAGTCCGATCGGCCGGTTCGAGCCGAGTTTCAAAACTATGCAACCAAATATCTCTTTGACTAACAAAGCAAAATAAGAGGGACCAAAATGTTGATTTTACGAGTTATGGGACTAAAATATAAACCGGAAATTACTTAGGGGACTAAAAGACCAATTATTTATTTTCTTAATAGAAAAGTTTGGTTGTTTGAAGAACATTATCATAGGCACTTGCAAACCATGTTAAAGATTAACCACTTTCTCCTAAATTGAAATAGGAAAGAAAAAAAAAACTAAAATTGGCATCTGCTAATTAGTTGGCACCTTTCGGTGTTGTTGTTGTGACTTTGTGTTTAAATTAAGAAGGCACCATTGGAGACAAATGTGCTGAGTATTTTCCTAGCTTTAGATTGTTTCATAAATAATACTCTTTTTTTACAAATATTTCATCTTTTTTTTTTAATGACAACTATGAATATATTAATTGTCATGTAGTATTTTTCTCTTTACCAAAACTTGAACTTTGTACATTTAACCATACAACTTGCTTGCATAAAAGCCACCCCCACCTTCCCGGTGCCCACATTTTGCTTTATGTTCATTTCATTTCATTTCAAGAGTTGCAGATTGTCAAAAGAGAAATTATTAAAATGGTATAGTAATAAAATTTGTACATGTGTGAAACATTTACTTTATCTTGTCGTGCATCACAATGGATAGAAAAAGTAGTATTTGTTTTCTTTTTTTAGATGTTTTTATTCATGAGAAATAAAGTATATTAGTATATTAGGGCAGGGACAAACATGGTAGTGGGTAGATGAGAATCAAGATGCCCTTTGGAGTGGCCTAGATTCCTTCTGCTTCCTTTACATGTTAGCTTTTGCTATGGCAACCTTCCGAGCCCCATATTCATGCGACACTCTCCCCTTCCCTCAATATATATTGTAGCAATAGGAGCTACATATATGCCCTTTCACTTTATCCTAAACTGCCAAGAATTTAACATAAGTGCTATACCAGGTATATCGTCACTAAGACTTTGTTTGAAAGTTTGGAAAGGAAGGAAAGACTTTGAGGGAACAAAAATACATAAGAAAATTGAGAAATATTTCACATTTTTTAAAGAGTATTTTTTTAGAGAGTGATAAATTAATGCTTATAGTTAATATATTTTTAATTTTAAAAATATTATAACAATATATATTAAATTTGAAGAATTCATATAAACTCTCCCAAACCCCCAAAAACCCTCGTCCAATACAATTTTTTAGTTCCACCAAACGATGAGGGTCTTATATTTTGAAGAAAAATAAGCCCCCCAAAACCCTTCCTCCAAACGTTCTCTATTTTTTCCACTTACTCCTTCCTTTTTTTCCAAACTCTTCCCTCCCTTCCCCTCCAAACTCGCAAACAATGCGATCCTTGTGAAAGATCAAAAACCTAATATTTTGGCTAAAGATCCAAATTAATCATTGTGAAACAAATTTGCAACTTCCTTTATACTAATATAAGACTAAATATTCAAATTAATCCTTGTGAAAAATCACAAACAATCTATTTGGTCTTTGAGACTTGATATGAATAATGTCATTCCAAATTTGATTCAAATAGTCCCCGATGAGGATTAAAATGTCTCTATTTTTTGAAGGGTAAAATGTCTCTAGATATTATCATAAGAAGTGAATAATTTGAATTTTCCAAATGAAATTAATTATTTTTATTTTTATTTTTCAGTGATCAAGTAAATTACTATCTTTTGATAATACGAGTTTATAAGCTATAATTTGCCCGTTATAAATTCAAAAATGTGTCTTGTCAAGTACATTCTTCTATACTTGACTTTCAAAAGATTAGACTTGGACTTGAAGAAAAGCTGAAAACAAATAAAAATTCAGACTTGCAAAAACATATAGTTCAACCTAACCTATTTTCTAACCTATCAACAATAGTAAAAAAAGGAGTAGATTTGGAAGAAGGATCCATCATTGTGCTACCAAATAATTTACTCGCATGACTTGAAGAAGCTGATCAAGTGGAGCAGTAAATGATTCCTTGAATCCCAATCTAGCAATTGCATAGTAATTGTGTTTCCACCCCTATGCTTCGTGTTTTGCATTTTGCGGTAGTGACAATAATAAACTATAAAACTAAGCTTGAAAAGAAATAAATTACATAGTGCACAAGTGAGTGTTGCGTTATATACAAGTTTGTATAAATGTGATACTATGATATACCTTATTAACCAATAGGTAAAAATATATTTGTACATGACCTAAGACTAATCTATCTATTTCTTTCGTCTCATGATAAATGATCCCTTTGTAAAAAAATATTGTTTTAAAATAAATAATTCATTTCATTTTTCAATGTAATATTAATTATTATTTTTTCAATTACAACTCTAATTAATACTATTTTCGTCACTCTCAATTTAGGGGGGTGTATTGGATTAGGATTTTAAAGGACAATTTTTGTTTAAAAAAGTCTTAAGGATTTTAAAAGACTTTGCAGGATTTTAATGACTTTGATAATTTTAAAAGACAATCAAGATTTACAGTTTGAATTTCAATGAATTTAAATCATAAGATTTTAAAGGATTTGAAATGATTTTGTAGATTTCAAAAGATTTTATGAATTCTAAAGACTCATTGAAAAATGATCATAACACACTCTCTTTTGCTCTATTCTCAATACAAACTATTTTATTTATTTTACTTTATTTTTTTATGAGAGATAGAGAGGAGAGAGCGGGGGGGAAGAGAGAGTGAGAGAGAGAGAGAGAAGGGAGGAGAGAGATGGTAAAACCTTAAAGGAAAAACAATTCTAAGAAATCTCATGTTTTCATGAAAGATTTTATCATGATAAAATTGCACTAGAGAATCTCACAAAATCCATTAAAATCCAATTTATTAAACCATCCTTTGAAATTTGAATGATTTTGAATACCACAAGACTTTTTTTAAGTTGCAAAGAGTCTTGATTGAATACCACAAGACTTTTTCAAAATAAAAAATCTTTTAAAATCTCTTAGAATTTTAATCCAATACACTCCCCTTAATATATGAGCGCTGCTATTGATCGTGAAAAATTTTCTTCGCAAATATCGCGAGTGTAAAATCACCCAACACATTATGCAATTTGTGTCCAAAATAAAATCACAAACACTATACACATCCCTCTTGTTTCTAACATATTGAATGTTTACATGTCTGTCATTTGATGTTATAATCAACTGTGGTGCACGGTTTGCAAAGTGAATGAATTACACGTTTCATGTCCACTCCCATGCAGGTGTTGCACACAACATTTTAGTTTAGGCTTCTTTTTCATTTGATTAAATGTACCGATGTTGAATTGAATTGTCAAATACAATGGAGTACAACTCTATGAAAACCATTTTTTTCCCTCATTCATTTATACATTTTTTTTAATCTCTTATTCTTAAAGCTTATTAGGTCATGCAACACCTAAACCTAGAATTTTCCCTCTAATTATGCTGCATTAGTTACTAAAATTGTTAACCCTAAAATTTCCCTCCAAAGTCTTTGCCAATTTGAATTCCAATAAAAAAAATGGTGCACCATCCTCATTTTATGAGCTGCATCGAAAATGTAATTTTGTATTGCATTTATTTATGCTATTTTCCATAAAGGTAACATACTACTAAATTTTGGATATGAAAAAATGGTCAAGCGGTGGTTCCAATCTTTTGTGTTTGAGGTTTAGGTGTTTTTGTATTTAATTTGGATTATGTTATAAGAGTATTTGTATTGTGTCTTGATTCTAAGTTGATAACTTTGTATAGTTTAGTTCTAATTGATTTTATCGTAATTACATGGCTTTATTTCTATAGGATAGGAATATTTGGTATAGAATATTTATTCCTTTTATCTATAGTATTCATGCACTTCATTTCCACCAAATCATCCGTCTAATGGGGTTATAAATGATTTGCCGTCATATGAAGGTTTCAATGCTCACTACCCGTTGTATTTTGATTGGTGTTAGTACTCTTCAAATTTTCTTTTTCATGTTCAATGAAATACCGTTTCAGTTTCAATGTTTTGAATGATATTAGCAATCTTAAAATTTATCTTCCATAATCTACTTTTACATCGATAAATAGTTTGAAATATTGTTATTTATGTAATGGAAAAGATCTGAATATGATCCCATACTGCTATATGATTCAAATTTAAAGACATTACGTGATAGAAACACATGTCATGTTATGATTATTCAAATTTCTCTGTTCTATTGTATAAAGTTTAAAATATAGTTATTTATCTTTGATCGTAATATAAAATTTCTTTGGTACCTAATTCATGTGTGCTTCTGTGTACGATTTTTAAAGCTGAATCACTTTTGCATTACGTATAACACTGAATATTTTTTTATATTCAAAAGACGCACCTTAGTTAGCATCAACGTTTAAGGTTTTTTTAATCGATCAACCTTTAAGTCATTAATAATAAAACAAGTCAAACAACTCAAAATAACTTACTTATATCTTATATTTTAATGTCTCAATTTTTTTTAAGAAACGTCTCAACCCATTAACTACTAGACTACACCTTTTTACCCTTCGAGTTTAGATCAGTTGGTAGGGATAATGCATAATATATGCAAGGTCCGGGGTTCGAATTCTGGACACAAAAAAAAAACAAAAAAGACTGCACCTTTTTAGATAAAACTTTAATTAATATAAGTTAATTTATAAATAATAATTTACTCGAATAGTAAATAGTACGTCAGATTTTACACGGGTCAAAGATTATTTATTACTTTCTATTACGGTCGCACGGGTCAAAAGTGTAAAATGAAGAAATAACTTACTTGGTTTGGGAGGGAGGGAGTATATGGAAAGAAAAGAAGTGTGATTGGTGGATATAAATTGAATTTAGCCCGTGCACCGACTGTTACCTTTTGTTATTAAATGGAAGAATACCTTCCTACTAAAATATAGACAGACACCGTGTGATACATGATGAATTAGAGTGGTCACACGCATGCAAAATTTAATAAACGAAAAGGCAATGTGGCACTCCTTCCACTTCAGAATCCAATTAGAAATGAAGGTTATAGATCACAAATTCTCTTGAAACCCTCACGCTCGTCGATAATTAGGTAATCATCATTTCCTTTTTGTGTTGCTTTCTAGATTCTCTCTCCATTGGGTTTGTTTACACATTTCAGTCATCACCAATTAATATTCCTTTAATTTAAGACCTGTTTATTCCCTAATTTTGGATTGTATGACTTTGGTAACTTTGAGAGTTAGCCGTCATTAACCATTTATTAAAATAAGATGATCTATCACCAACAAAAGCCTGATGCATTGGTAATATAGCTGAAGTGCTGAAAGTTGTATCCAAAAAGACATGGGTTCGATCCATGCCTATGTAGGAACATGCATTGATATATGCAGGGGTCGAGTTCGAACCTCGGACATCCTACTCATCACGAATAATTGTAAGACAATTGTTGCTTTATTGATGTCCACACGGTCAGATATACACATAGATAGGTGACCCTGGACTTCCATAAATTATACTCCAATTCAATTCTATGAGCTATAGTAAAATGTGAGGTGCAGTAAAATTTTTGGTGGTGAATTGGGATTGTCTTTTATAACCCTAAAAAAATGGCATCCTATTTTATTTCCTTTTGCGCATCCTTTTTTTTTTCTTCATCTAATTGTTGTCTTTTCCCTTATCTCCTTAGGTCTTGCCAACAAGTGTCCTAAGGACATTGTTTAAGAAATCCACACAAAGAAATTTTTTCTTGAAAAGGCAATTCAAATGCTTGTAAAAGTCATAACCATGCAATTTCTGATGTAAAAGTTACTGCTTTAGGATGCTTAAACAATGCTCTGAGAGCATTTGTTAGCATTTTCCTTTTTATTTATTACATGTGTGTTCCCGGTCTTTCAAAGGATTTATATGACTTGATGAATGTAGACAAAGTTTTAGGAAATTTTGACCAATCATAGGACTTCATGTTTGTGTTGTAGGATGGACTAAACATACATTTCCTATCATGTAGTGTGAATAGCGAACATGTCACTTTTTTTTAACAAATGTGTTTGAAAGGTTATAAAAGACTAATTTGTTACAAGTAAGTATCTAATTTGAAGGATCGCATGTTATATTTGACCAATGTTATATATCTCTTATCCATCCTCCATTCATTACCTTTTTTTTATATGTATAATTCTATAAATTCTTATTGAAACAATGAAAAATCTAATGTAAATATAGAAACATAGCAGCGAGACAGAGTATATAGCAATGGACCTCTATTTGAAGAAGGGAAATGTTAACGAAATGAAAAATCTAATGTAAATATTGAAACATATAGCAGCAATGGCCCTCTATTTGAATAATACATCCTAAGAGTTTCAAATTATATCAGCATTTTCAGTCAAAACAGTTTTATAATATATCAACATTACCCAACAATGTATAGCCATGGTCCATAAGTGACAAGAATAGCAATAGTGGATCAAGATTTATTTAGTCACAAATTCAAGCAACAAATCCAAACCAAACTTCCATTTCAAATTGAAAATATACAATACATAGTTATCCAATTGGGGAGGAGCATCTAAAACACAACTCCTCAACAATCACACCCAAATACTCATGAGTCATCAGTCTCATGACCATATTATATATTTATATTCCTTAATTAATTCCCTAGTAAATTATATACACACACACATTTTTACCTTATAGAATTTAAAGGATCAGCAATGATCAATATCATTGGCTGGAATAGACTGAGGAATACCATCCAACAAGCAAAATACTGGAGGAATGGTTAATGTCTCTGAATTTCCATAAGCATTCCAACAAAAAGGATCATTCAACATATCTCCTTGAGAAGGAAGAAGCTCAATATCTGAGAGAGTCAAGTTGGTGCAAGGGATTGAGTCACTGCATGCAAAATGCATTGGAGGGTGTCTTATATCATAAGTTCCTTTTATGCTTGTGTAAACTATATCTGATACAAACACTGCAGAAGTTTTGTTGCTGCAATCTTTACTGAGGCAGTAAAATTGGTCAATTATAATAGGATTTTTTACTGTATCCATGTGAATATTACTGAATGTTACTCCTGATACTGATCCTGATCCACCTTGCCATGTCTTAATTCTTACCCCATTATCTGATACCCTTATAACTGAGTCCCTCACTGTTATGTTTGATACACATGCTCTTGAGTTGTGGTTTCCCAAACTACCAATGCTGAATAAAATAAAATACAATAAAAATAACATTAAGTTCAAATTATAAACCAGTACAATTTATGGTTTTTTCTAGATTTGGATTGTTCGTAGTCGGTAGTCACAGTGTGACTGCCGTCAACTACTTCTAGATTGTCTGATCAAGATCAAATAATCCATATTTCAACGAAGATTTTGATTATTTTTCTTTAAAATCTAAAATATTGAGCTTGACTATGTGGTCACGGGGTTATGACCGCACTCAACTCATATCCAAACTATTGAATGTAAATTTTCATGAAGAAAAAAAGAAGAAGAAAGAATAATTTACCTAATGCCATGACCTGGTCCACATGTGATATTTTTTATATCAACATCATAGCAACCAGACCCAATGGAAACACAGTCATCACCTATAAAAGGAAAATTCATGAAAAAGTATTTTTGTTAATTCCTTTGGATGCTGCAACAGGTAAAAGGAGCTAGGGGATTATTTAGTGACTAACCATTCGAAACTACGGAATTATATATTTTCACATCATTGGTATTTTCTATGTGTATTCCATCAGTGTTGGGGCTAAGTGCTGGAGCTGTTATGAAAATTGATTCTACATGGACACTTTGGCAGCCATCAAATCTGAAATGGAATTGAGGGCTGTTTTTTATCCTAAGTCCTTGAACAGTCAAATTGGAACTCATAAAAAACCTTATAGCCTGCAATATACAAGTAATTTTGTTAATCATAATGCAGTTACACAAACAGAATATGTATAAAATACATAAGAAAGGTTTTGAAAACTTACGACTGGGCTGTCACAAGGTCCTGGTAATGTTGTTCCATTAGGCCCCTATGGAAATTATTGTTAGAGATCAACTATAATGTTTGAAGCAACAAGTTTTAATTTAATTTTTTACTTAAAATTTCAAATTATATCAATACCTTATGAGGCTTACAAGGGAGGTCCCACCATTTTTGTCCTCTGCCATCAATTGTACCACTTCCTTCAAGTGACATCCCATTGACTCTATAAAAGACCAACCATTGACGCCTACTGTTGTTTTTAAGCCATGATTCAGGTCCATCAGGTGTCATAATAGTTCCATCAACCTTCTCCATGTACACCAGCAAAGTCATCAGTTACTGAACCTTAACCTTAATTAACTACAGTTTTCTTTAACTTAATTTAAAGTTTCAAACATACATTTTATATTTTCTGTGTTAAATTAATATTTTTTGAATGTTAAGTTAGTACGTTATGTTTAAAAATGTTAACAATGTAGGACCAAACTTTATTTTTCATCTATGTATATATAAGCTACAAAAAAACTACTTGACCATTCAAAAATATAAATTAAATCTTCAATTCATCAAAGATAATATCTAAGTTTCATCAAAATTGACATGATCTTTTTTAGTTTATGACATTTTATGAGGTTGTGAAATCGTTGTTGCCAATGAAGAGGGTCTAATTGTGGTGTGGTGTGGTTCTGAGTGATAAAACATTCTTTATAATATACCCCATCATGCAATGATTTTGCACACAAATTTGTAACAAAAAGTAGACTAGGAATAAAAGTTGGTTCAACAATGTTAATATTTTTTGAAGATAAATGACTTAGTTTTTGTCTAAGTATTATGTAACTAAAAAATTGCAGGTATATTACCTTTAATACTAAACCACCTTTACAAGGACCAGTGAAAATAGTAGATTGAACAATGAAGGAGAAACCAGGAGGAACAAATATAACATTAAGATCTAATTCACTTTGACAAGCAGTGTCCCATGCCATTTTGAATGACTCAGTATCATCAGTTACTCCATCTCCAATGGCACCAAATCTTCTTACATCCAATAAGCCAGATGCATTTTGGTAATTATTCTCATCACTAGTAGGGGCAGGGCTAGGTCTAGAGCTAGGGCTTGGACTAGTACTAGGAGCTTCTTCAGGAGCACTACTAGTTGGTGAAGGTAATGGAGCAGGAGGTAGTGAAATTTCAGATGATGAATTATGAGAATGTGAGTAATGCTTGTGTTTTGTATGGAAATGGTGTCTAGCTTGGATAGAAAGAAATGAAGTAAGAAAATATAAAGAGAATAATAGTGTTAAAATAGGAGAGTGCCTCATTTTAAATATAGTTTCGACTAAAAATTAGGAAAAATGAGGTACCAATTAATTGGCTTAGTGAGTGTCAAGTGTAAAAACAACTAGGTGAAAGAAATAAAGTCACAAATAGTAACCTTTAGTTTGAGGAAGTTGAAAGAAACCAAAGGAGATTCTACTTTCTATGTTCAAGTGACTAGGAGCACTAGTACTAGAACATTGCAAGTTGCAACAAGTTTAATTGAGTTATAAGGTAATGGAATTGGATGGAATGGAATACATGCAGAATAAGAAAGGTTGGGTTACTATATATAATAACAAGTTGTATAGTGGAGAATGTGGTAAGTTTTATATGAATATTACCAAATTTTTTAATGGGTTTAGAAGTGGGAACCGACAAATATACCTCATAGACATTGGGCTTTCTTTTGAGGTTGTGGAGTCTGCATTTGGCAATTTTGAAAAGAGCAAAACGGAATAACCACACAAGTCAGGCTGGTTAGTGGACTAGCCTATCATGTTCTTCCCATAACTATATAATATAGTTATCTTTTTGTACTGTCCCAACTATAACAAATTTGTTAAGGATAATATGTTTTAAGGCTACAAGAATAAAACAAAATGAAGTACATTTGTTATATGTGTTGATAACAAATCAATTTTTAATATTTCTTTAACCCCTTAAAATACTTAAAAGAAAGTACAATTAATTGTTTCTAATTAACCATTTTTTTTGGACTAATTAACCAGTTAATGTTCTTATAAGCTACTGATCTTAACAAAATTTGTAAAAAAGAATCTTAATTGTGACTGAAGAACATAATTTGTGGGCATGTATTCAATAAAATAGTCTATCAAATAATTATAATAGATTATGATACTTTGAATAAAGTGTTTGGACTCAAATGACTAATGAGTTTCCCTTGAGATGAATAGTTTGGGAGAACACGAGATTGATTCCTGGTGGAAACAATTTATGACTGAACTTTACTTTATTTACCTTCCGTTGAACTCTGAATTATTAGGCCCCTTTTTCCTACGAACAAGTGGACTAGCGAAAAAAATTACAATAAATTGAAACAAATTAATCATCAATTGTCTAAGATAACTAGTATCAATATTTATCTAACTTTCAATGACTGAGGTCATACTCATACTATCTTTATTATGCAAGTATTTTTCACTACACACAGCTGGAACAAGTTTTAGGACTGCTATTATATTTGGGTTGCACAAAGCCCTAAATATCTCCGTGTAGAATTAGAGACTAATCCTTCAAGTTACATAAATTTATTTAAAGACCGACTTAAAAGTTATTATAGGATTTTTATTTTTTTTTGAAGAAGAAGTTATTATAAGATAATAACCCTTGCGTGTTATTCCATATACATATGAGATAGAAATCAAAATCATGACCGCATACTTAAGAGACTCAATTATCTGCCATCATGACTGCATACTTAAGAGACTCGATTATTTATCGATTGTCCCACACAACAATGCCTATTATGAATATATAGATATAAAGGATTCAATGAGCCTCAAACATTAAACACCCAATTCATAATACAAATATTTGCATGCCCATCTCAAGCACAGTTAAATTAAATGTATGATCAGTCTCATTACATATTGTTCTTGTGTTAATCTTTGCAGGCTATAACATCGTTCATGTAGTACTCATATACATATAAATTCTCAAGTTTATTAGAGAATATTCTCACTATATAGTAAACACATCGGTCAGCATATGATGTATACACACTGTTAATTAACTAAGCATGTTCACCTTCACGATAAAATAAGGCACCAATTATCTCAATCCCACGAAGATGATCAGGTAAAGTAAGGTTAAAGAAGCAAATGGACTACCATATCTATAGTGACAAGAGTAAAAGTAATAACAAGTTGCATGGACACAATTTCAGTTTAAAAAACAAATGAATGCAGTCTTTAAATTAAAGTGGATATATAGTAGTATAGTATATACTACTAAAGCTTTGCCAGCAAATAATTAAAATACTGAATTGTCATTGTATGCAATAGTATATTATTTTATATGTATCTTTAACCGTCCATCCACTCTGAAGTTGAGAATTGATGCATCTCTCATGCATGCTTTGCTTCCACTCACAGTCACAACAGCACTACTTACAATTCAGCACACCTATAACGCCGCCCAAATTCATATACCACTATACTTGGTCAGGGTTCTTTGGTTTCTTTTATCACTCATATATCATATAGCTACCATTGATTATGGCGGTTAAGAATTTTTATTTGCCTTCTCAAACTCAATTGTACTACACAAAACCTTAGATTAAGTACTATATAACATTGATGCTGTAACAGTTATGAAATTCTTTTACTTTCCGTTTTCTTTTTCAGGAATGACTTATTTTGCATAGCATGCCACATTCAGTGGACTGGAATTCCCTCATAAAGTGCGACCTACATTTCTAGTAAATAGTACAACCTCCCTCTCATATCATATACCATTGTGTCACACCCTTTAAGAAAGTTATTATTAGTTTAGATTTAGAGTCCATTTAGTAACTTTTTTTTATTTGAGCAATGATATTTCTACATCTATTTATTGACAATTTAGGTGACAACCTTGTTTTTCACTATTCTTATTGGTCAAAAACAATGGAGAGAGAAAAAGAAAGAGAGATGATAATAACATCATGTGAGTATGAAAGAAAATTGTCATAAAATGGTTGTACAAATATCATTTCTCTTTAGGAAAAATGCAAATTTGAAGAAGAAAAAAAATCTAAAAATTGCTTCAAATAGAAACTATTTTAATAGCTACTCTAGAAAATGATTTTTTTCTATGGAAAAAACATAAAATTTCATATTTAATTCATTTCTTGTTAAAAAAATTTAAACTTCTGCAAGAGAGAATTCTATACTGTACTAAACATGATTGCGATAAAAAAATTAAAATTTTGAATGATTAGCATAGACCAAAAGTGGTGTGAAATTTTTTGAAGGAATAAAAGTCGAAAAAACATCTTATGAGACTAAAATGAAAAGTTAGAATATTTATATGTGCTGAAAACATATTTAACTTTTAATTCGAAGATATATAGCAATATGAATACATCGGTAATAAATGAAAACACATTAGTTATTTTGAGGGTTACACTCTTTTATAATTACATAATTTAAACATGAAAGAGTAAAGTGTGATCTATTACTATCCAAATCATTTTATCTAAATTCCTCTTGTATTTCTCTCACTTGATGAATTGTGATGAATCACGCTTTACTCTCTCACATGTGAGAATCCATTTTCATAAGGTACAAATACACACATACTTATTTTGCACGGTGTAAACTTTTGTTGGAAACTTGCATCATCCTCACCAAATCTCATGTGTCTTCATTAAATAAGCAATATGGGTTGTCTATTAAGCATGAATTTGATTAGATAGAGTTAGATTTATTGTTTAGTAGTAATGGGTTTGTGACATGAATGAAGAAACTAGATTTCCACAGAAACCCACATGTTATGTGTAGTTTAGTTCATGAAATAGATGAATTAGAGGTGATAATGGGTTAAAATGTTAGTTAGCTACGTCACAAAGAAGAGAAAAATAGGTTTTTCATAGAAATTTTTAAGCTTAGTAGTTATTGAGTTAAGTGATTATTAACTAATGATTATTTTGTTAATATTTACTTTGTACATGACCAGAAGACTTTTGTTACTGATGAGTATTGAAGCTTGCCTCGGTGTACTTTTATGCAACTACTCTTGTACTTACCTTCACATATCATATAGGATTATCATTCTAATGAACATGTGTATCACTGAACTATTTTGGCAAACGATTGACTTCCACTGTCATAGCACCTCCAATGTTCAGCCAACAGGGCTTTGTTGTTTAAGCCTAGTATACCATAAGAATGGGCAATGTTTTCCTCCACAGTTTAATCATTGTGCTGATTTGTTGTTTAGGAAACATTGTTTTGAGATATGCTCATGAGAAAAGTGACTTCCCTAAATAGGCTTGAACCCACTAACTTGGGGTTGTAGTTGAAGCTGTGTGTGTAGAGATATGCATTTAAAAATAGTTTTATGAGAATTACCATATTAGTGTGAGTAGTTCATGAAGTAGTTACCATTAGCTAGTTAAATTGATGGTTTTACCTATAATCTAGACCTTGGGTTGAAGTGATAATGTTTAGGGGATGTTACCTTGAATTAATTATGAGTAAAGTGAGTTTCCCCTATAGAAAATTCTTATGTTATGCTAATTTAACTACTATTAGTTGCTTTTAACCAATAATTGGGAAGATTACTAGTTTTTCCCAAATTAGTGATGAGAGGGCTGAAGTTGATGTTGTGTAATAGGCCTCAAAAATGAGAAAATTATGAGAAACCCAATGAGATTATGTTGCTGAATTTTTTGCTATGGGAATTGAACCTTGGTTTGTGTAGAATGGACTTTAGGGAAGGAAGGTTAGGCATCATAAGACTGAATTACATTTACTTTAGCTTACTTGAACAAAGCATTCCATAAGGAATGACTTGATTAAGTAATGAGGAGTATATTTTTTGTCTAAAGCAACAATATAACCTTAGAAGCCAAACTTTTCATTATTAAGGGAGATATGTCAAGCAAGCTTTAAAACCTTCCCTAACTAAATCACATTGTGAAGGGGAATAAGTATATCACTAGAATGAACAATTGTTATAGTTAATAGTTAATACAATCTGTTAAAAATTTAAGATCAGGAGAACAATTAAATTGTGAAGATAGATCAACTTGAAACTTATAATAAATCAAAAGGTGAGGTGGTTTTCTTTGGTAGAAACGGTACAAACAAATTAATGGAACAAATAACAAAAGAGAGACTATTAACAACATGAAACAGCTAGATACAATTCTACAAACAGGGAGTACATAATATCTACACAGGACAACATTCTAAGTCTATGACGACGCAAACAAAGTGCACTGCTTTCTTGCGTGAGACGGAACCAGCTTCACCAGCATTTCAGCAGGCACTCCCTTAAGCTCTGTCAAATCACCAGCAGCAACAGCATTAGAGAATAATTTAATAGAAGGATATAATAACATGATACTCGGAGGAAAATTAGTTCTCACCGTTGGCTTTGAAGTTAAATAAAGGAGGAAGATGACGCCCATTTGGTAAGCGGGTATTTGGATCACGCAATTCATCAAAGAATGGATGAACCAGAGCCTCCAACTACATTTCACAAGGCACAAAACAATATAATTTATATAATGCTATATTGAAAATGATTATAGAAATATTACTGAAGAGTATTGAATTATGTACTCACAGCTGTGCTTCGAAGATTTGGAGAGTATTGAAGTAGTCTTGAGACGAGATCCACAGCTTCCGGTGGCATACGCTTGCGAAAGATCTGATGATGAATATTCATATATATATGAACAACATTACAAAATAATGTATAAATGGACAGGCAAAAGTGAAATTTAGAATACCTTGTGCCATGGATGAGCTTTGATTTGTGGGAATTTGAACTCTGTGTAATTAGGATTCATACACTTTATTTCTTCCCTTGTTGGGGTACCTAAAACCTGCCAGTCAATCCAAAAATCTTAAGTGATGGAAGATAGCATGACTTTAACAATGCAAAAGAAGAGGCCTAATTGTTAAGGATATCTATATCTAAAAGCAAGTATCATCATGCAAAGAGAAACAGTTGACCGTAAACAGAAATCCTGAATTTTACGGTGTACAAAATTTTGGATTTCATCTCACCTTGATAATTTCAACGAGCTGGTCTACTCCACTCGCACCGGGAAAGAGAGGCTGAAAAGAATGTGAATTCATTCTTAGTTTCTATAGAGATGTGGATTCTAAATAAACCATAATCAGACATAACTAACATGTAGATAGATACCTGGCCAAGCAATAGTTCGCCAAGTACACAGCCAGCTGACCAAATGTCAATGGCTGAGGTGTATTCAGTTGCACCAAATATAAGCTCAGGAGCTCTATAATACCTAGAACAGATGTAAGATATGTTTGGTTCACCTTTGACCTGTCAAATATAAACAAAATTTATTCACGATAATATATCGGATGGACAGTGAAAACAGACAATAGGTTTTCTAGGTTGAGGATAAACATACCAAGACTTTTGCACTCCCAAAGTCACAAAGCTTCAGCTGATGGGTGTGAGGATTGACCTGTTATCAGATAACATTCAAAAGATTGAATATGAATAAAATTTGTCTTACAAAAGAAGGAAAAATACATCTTGAAACAAACGACTCCATACAATGATTTAAGTTGCACCATGCAAATCAAAACAAAAAGACTAAGACATTAAAGAAGCAAATTACGAAACATACCAGTAAATTTTGAGGTTTAATGTCCCTATGAGACACTCCAACACAGTTATGAATATAAGCTAGTGATCTGCATATCTATAAAATAAGAAATAGAAGGAATGAGAAACAACAATAAGTGGCATGCACAGCACAGTAGATACCATAATATCTCAACGATTTACAAGAGAAATGAAATTTTATAAATTACATAGAAACATACCTGGTAAGAATAAAGTTTTACATATATCAATGGCATCCTCTGATTCATTTTGCTGTAGTGTCTGATCACACGATGGACAGTCTCAGGAACAAACTCAAGTACCAAGTTAAGATAGAGCTCGTCTTTTTCAGTTGTTGAAAAGAAACAATGCTTCAAAGTTACAACATTGGGGTGGTCCAGAAGGCGCATTGTTTGCAATTCTCGGTTCTTGTACCTCTTGTCTTGAAGAACCTTTTTTATAGCCACAGTTTCACCTGTCTCCAAGCACTTAGCCTGCACAATAACCGGAAAAAAATACAATAAACATCAGTTTACTTCAAACTGTATCCAATTAAAAGCTGCAAATTGAAGACCAACCTGGAAAACTACACCAAACGATCCCTGTCCAACAGCACGCTCAGCCATGTAGCTTATTGTCTACAATCATAAAACATCGCAAACTTCAAACAACACATAAATGACCTTACAAATGTGAACAAAAATGATCCAACAATCCACACAACAAGTAAAACAACAGAAACAGACCTGCTTTGGCTGGCCATTTTTACCACCAATGGTAGTGACAATTACATGTCCTGCTTCAGTACTATTTCCATCTACCACATGTGCTTCCATTTCCTGCATTTTGTTTAACAAGTTTTGACATAAGCAAACTAAGGGTTTGTTTAGATAAACATCTTAATTAAGTGCTTATGGAATGCGTTTATCATATAAGTGCATATGTATAAGCTCTTTTTTGAATGGTAAATTTTAGTAATTAGCTTTTAGATTAATGTTTACTCCTTCGTCCCGGTTGGAAACCAGGACCTCCAACTCCTTATCCCTTAGTTCAAACCAGTTGAGCTACCCAAGCCCCCTGATTATGTATAAGCTATTTCTATAACACAAAATAAAATAAAGTCGAGTTTTTTTTTTTGAAAATATAAAGTCGAGTTGTTTTCATATAAGTTATAAGTTGTTGCCATAACCTCTTCCAAGTCTCGCAAATGATTATGTCAAAAGATTAGCTGAAATAAGTCAATCCACACAGGCCCTAAATATTTACATTTTACAATGAAATTGCTCAATAGAATGTAAGAGAAAATAAAAAAAGACATTTTTTATGATTTATATTTACCTTATCATCCTTAATTCTCATGCCAAGAATCTCATCAGGTAACTTATCAACAGCAATAGCTGAACTTGCATTTACATCTACTAATCCAGAAGCAGGTGCTACACCCGCTGTTGCCATCATCACAACCAAAGTAGATCAAGAATTCTTTTTTGCAGCTTCAATTCAATCAACTACCTCAAATGAAAAGAAATTTAAAGTATAGAACCCTAAAGAGAAAACAAGCTATTTCAATTTTCAACACCCTTATCTGCAAATATTAATATGAAAATTGTTAATTAAATAATACTAAAATGGGTATGAAGACAGAAAGAAAAACCAATATTTGGTTGTTATAACTGAGAAGTAACACAATTAAATTAACTAAAAATTGGTTTATAGTGATTATAACATGATTATAAATAGATGCCAAACAGGAAAAAAACACAGATCAAACTTATGCAGATATGATTAAGCAAGCTGGTTTGGTTTTATTAACAAAATTAGCAAACAGAAATTTTATTATAGAAATATACAAATAGATACATAATAGAAAAATATGATGGATGTTGATTTGAGAAGAGAAACTTACGGATCCTGATTCAGAGAAAAACAAGTTTCGACAAATGCAAATGGTTTGGTTTGTTTTTGTTTATGTTATGTTTTGTGGTGTCTGATTTTATCTTCTTATCTAATCTCGTTAGTCAACACAAATAAAAGCCCCCAGACATTTTTTCTTCTTTTTTTTTCTCTTTCTTTCAGCTTTTTGACCGTCCAATGAAAATTAACCGATGCATTTTTTTTATGTAAAAAAATAAAATATGGTACATTAATTAGTAATTACTTAATTGACTATATCAACAACAACAAAAAAAACACGTGGTTTATTCATCAACAAAAAAAAAACATGGTTTATTCATGGTTCAATACTAAATATAAACAAAAGGGTTCTCATGAACTTAACTAAATTGATAAAGATATTACATTATAGATATATGAGTTATTGTTCAAACTAAAATACTTCACTTATTCATTTTATGAGACACTACCTCTGTTTCAAAATATAAGTAAAAATTAGTCAACAAAAGTTAATGTATTTATTTCAAAATTTGGACAAAATACATCAACTTATGTTAATTCATTTTTACTTATATTTTAGAACGGACAAATTTGATTTCTAATCGCTAGAAGAAGAAAAAAAAACTATTTACACACAAATATTTGACAAGAATTAAACAATTAATACCTAAAAAAAGATTAAACAATTAAGTGTTGTTTTTCGTATAAAAAAAAGTTATTGACTAGTATTGTTTTTTGGGTTTGTCTAGCATGTGCAATGTTGCTTTTTCTTCAAAAACAACAATTATTTATTCAAAAGTTTTATATTTAATATTAAATGTGCAAGTTTCAATACAAAATTGCTATTTTAAACTTTTTAACATGTGCAAATTTGCACATGATAGAAAATCCCTTGTTTTTTTTTGACAAAATTAACTAGTATTGTTATTATTTTATCAACCATAATCATAAACATAAGTTGCCTTGGAACACCGCAATGTGTTGGTTTTGGAGGTCTCATTAAAAATTCTGCTAGTCACTATATTTCCGATTTCTCTTGTTTTATTTCCAATTCGGATGAAATTTTGCTAGCGGAGCTCTCTGCAATCTATCATGGGTTACCTTTGGCTCGTGATATGCATATTGCGGAATTAGTGTGCTATACAAACTCGTTTCTCTGCATCAGTCTTATTACCGGTCCAACCATAAATTATCACATTTATGCTGCTCTCATCCAAGACATAAAGGACATGATATGCCTCAACAATGTTACTATCGTTCACCCTCTGTGGGAAGGCAATCAATACGGATTTTTTGGCTAAAATGGAAGCTTCGTCTGATCCTAAATTGTCTATCCATTTGTCTGCTGAGATGAATGACCTTCTTAAAAATTGATGCTCGGAAAACATTCTTCCCAATAGGCTAATTTTTGTTTGCCTATTTAGACTTTTTCTCTGTTTTCTTTTCCTGTTTTGTTCTTCTCCCTTGTAAACAAAAAAAAAAACATAACCATAAAAGTTCATGTCACTAACCGGTTATTTTGAATAGATTCAAAAAAAAATGTGCAAGTACATGGCGACGGAAAATTTCTATCTATAACATCGTAAAAAAAAATACATTAATTCCTATTTTTGAACTTATAAATAATAAATTTTAAAAACATTAAAAAGTTTAAACATCTATATTTTAAAATTAAATACTTATTTTAGTGTAATTTATAATCATTATTCGTAAACATAATATTACTCCCTTTGTTTCAAAATAACTAACATATTTGATCAACTTACATAGATTAAGAATAATATATAAATAAAAAATAATATTAATCAAACGTACAATTGAAAAAATATAATAATTAATTTTGTATTACAAATAAGTCAATTGTTGTTTCTTAAATAAGTCAATTGTTTTATAAGAATCAGTATTTTACTTTTTAAAATATCTGTAAGAAAATATTTAAGGAAAAAATATCTGTAAATTGTACGTGAGGAAAATATGTGATGCGTAGAGTATAATTTGTTTTTTTTTTATTAAGAAAAAGTATAATTTGCGTTGTTTTTCAACTTTTTTTCTTTTTGAAGAATGCTAGCACACCTTCTAACACACACTTTTCAATACACTTCTTTGATTGATTAAAATTCACATGGGTTCCACCAAATCATGTGGATCCTATATACTTTTTGTGGGTGTCATGTGAATTTTAACCAATCAAAGAGAATGTATTGAAAAATGTGTGTTAGAATGTGTGTTGCTATTATTTCTCTTTCTTTTTTAAAATAGCGTTGTTTTTCACCTTAGAAGTTAGAACTAAGGACATTAAATATATCAAACATTTTTTTTGGACTAATTTCCCATTACACACGCTAGTAAACAGCATTGGTTTGACCATCAATAAGATTGACATTCAACTCAATACGTACTTTCTAATCAATTTTGAACGCTTTCTGTCGAAAAAAAAATCAATTTTGAACGCTGGTCATTGTTCTATGCTCAAGTTCTTTGGTTATCTTTCATGCGTTGACTACAAACAAATTCAATTCATTAGTTGTTTTTTTTGACAAATTCTATATATGAATTCCATGCTATATCATTGTCGGTGATTATTACTACTACTTTGCTTCCATATGTATTCAGTTGGTTCATTTGATGGAAAATCTTTTTTAATTTAAGTTGCGGTGACCATGTCCCATGCCTTTCTACAATTTAGAAAACAAAGCTACAAAGATAATCTATTCATCATCTTATCTTAGTTAATCGTATCTTAGTTAATATAAATGTTAAGTAGTCTCGATGCCTAATTGAATATAAATATTAATCTTTAAATCATTTTTCGTCAAAAAAAAATATTTAAATCATTTTTCTTCCAAAACGGCACCTCCACGTATGTAAATAGTCTAATTACATATCACTCTCCGTTTACGGTAGGTCTTAATCATTATCAATGTTTCTTGTAAAACAAAGTTCATAAACTATATTTTACCCTTCTTTTTGGAAATCGTCTATTAAACTAGGTCCTAATCATTATCAAAGTTTCTTTTAAGAATTGTCTTCGTAAACTAGGCATGTTCACAACTTAATTTTTTTGGCAATCATATTAATGGATGATATCCCTTGAGCCATGCAAAAAATGATGCATCATAATTGAGAATATCCCAATATACAAATCCATGCAATATAGAAGCACCAAAGTATCAGTTGCTAAGGTAGACCCAAGTCATTATCAAAATTTCTTTGCAAAACAAAACTCAAACTAAAAAAGTGTTTCTAAGAAGTGTTTCAAACAAGTACTATATCTTTTGGAACTCGCCTATTAAGATAAGCCTTAATCGTTATCAAGGTTTCTTACAAAAATTATCTACCTTAACTATCCGTTAATTCATTATCAAGATTTTTTAAAAAACTTCGTTGTGTTTTTATCTCTCTAAATGAAAGAAATTGAAAAAAATTCTAAATTGAGAAAATCATAACTCGTCTAATTGATAATAACTAACAAATTAATGAAGTCACTTTAAAAAAAAAAACTATTTTTTATTGGAACAATTTCCCTGCATATATAGGGAGCTACTTAGCAAAGATAGTCATATTATGTGGTTATCATAGTGCAAACTTCTTTTGCCATGTGTACTACACGTTCCAATAGTTCAAGTGCATGTGATACACCATGAGCTGCACAAAGTCGTATAGATTTCCCTCTATAAGTAGTGCACTTTCGCTCCTAACTATCATAAACTCAAGTTAAGACTACAGTGTTCATTCTTGCCTTGTATAATCATTCACTTCAAGAAATATTGTATTGTTCAAAACTACAGTTATATAATCCACAAATTCATAAGCAAATTCAATTATGAATGACTTATCTAACAAGCACAAATGTATCAAGAGATGTAGTGATGAAACAACCGAAGATTACATATTATCGAGTGGAGAGAGTGCTTTGTCAAACAATAAGCAATGTGTAGTTATTGTAGCCTTACTATTAATCATGCCATGTTCAAATTCGGATCGGAAGATACAACCACATTCATTATCTGACATATCTCAAATAAAATTACATTTGGTGAAGAGAACTTATGAGAAACCGGAAAAAGTTCACATGTCTTTGTGAATATTGGCGTATAGTATCATTAAACTGTGTGCCTAAATAATACTGACAATATTACTTTTCTCATCATATGACCTTATCTTGCGCCCTATATCTTTTACGAAAACGCCCATGAGATTTTTGGATTCTACAATCCGGAATGAGTTTTCCCCCTTTTGGCGTAGAAAAATGAGTTTTTCAACGATTTGGATTTTATAATCCAAACACCCCAACAAAAAAAAATTAGGGTGTGTTCCTTGTTTTTTTTAGATTATAAAATCCAAACACCCCCTAAACGCTCTTATTGTGCTATGAATTCAAGGGAAAACAATTCAGATTATATTATCTGAACCACACCAACACAAACACTGAGCATGTTTGTAACATAGGTAACCATTTTAAGGACCATACTAATTATCCTAACATCCATCCCATCCTTCTATTTTATGTCATTGTTAGTTGTTTCCGTGTCCCAGTCGAAAATCTGATTTTCGGACTACTTGATCAAATTGTTCTAAAACTCCAAAATTCCATCGTTTAGACAATTTTTCATATTCTCAGAAAAATCCGGGGAAAAAATTGCATTAATTTTATTTGATTTTTAGATTTTTTTGGTGGTGTTTTTTTATTTTATTTGACACGTTTTATCATTTTTTTTACTTTACTTTTTGGTTGTTTTTAAAAGTGAAATTCGCAACTGCTGAAATGAGAGAGATTCTGATTGCTATTTATAAATAAGCATATTTCAGATTCTATAATTCGAACACATCCGAATTGTGTTTGGATTATAGAATCCAAAATTCGATGGGCATTTTTGTAAAAAAAATAGAGCGCACTAGAAATGGATAGAGTCGAAAAAACAATAGTCAAATAACAATGCATATAACAATTTTCTTTCTTCAGTATCATGTTGTTCTTAATAGTTTGATCATCGGTTGACTTCATCATTGACTTTTGTATTCACACACACCGAGTTGACCTTTAATACCGCCAACAATAGTTAACTATCGTTGGAGGTATTATCGTAATTTTTGGGTGCGTGCGAGCAATTTTAGAAGTTTAAAGAGTAATTTCCCTAAACAATAGAGCATAGCTCAATGATATTCCCAATTTGGGCAATTAATGTTCGGATATGTATCAAAATAAAATTTATCTCAAAAAATAATTTGGCAGTAGTACCTTAGGATTTTAAAATTGTTAATCAATCATAAGAGCTCTTGTCCAATCTAAAAACTTAAGTATATTTATCCTAAAATTAGAAATAAAATTGACAAAAAATTCAATCAAATATTAACGGTTTAGTGCTACGTAAAAATAGCCTGATAATACAAATATATCAAATCGAGTTCAAAAGTTAGGGTTGATGATCATTTGAAACTATGGATCAATTCATACATTTAACAACATATAAAAGACAGTAAAAATTGATATATTGCATAAAAATTAAGATTGTAATTGCATTGAATAGAGTCCCACAATTACCTTGTTCAAACATCTAGAAATGGATTCATCTAAGACATAATCAAAGGTAAATTAGCTACTCATGGGTAAAACATAAATAAATAAGAAGTTTGAGTATATCACATGCAAACAAGGACAACCTATGAGTTCAATGGTGGATCACCATGAAATTCTAGAGTTGGAAGCTACAAAAGTGTCTTCAAAACCTCAAAAATTTGAATCATCTTCAAGAAATAAAATTCAACTTTTATAGACCAAATATGGGTCGCAACAATCGCGCCACGATACTCATAGATCATGGCATGATCTTCCACTTATCCTCTATTTTAGGAGCCTTCAATACAAGAATCATGGCAAGTTGTCATCAATCGTGTCACGAACACTTTAGAATTCAAATCTTCATTTGGGCGCTCCTTAAAATCGTGGTGCGAGCTCCTCATTTTGTGCCACAAAATAATGCGAAATAAAATAATCAATTTAGCTCCAAAATCGCGTCGCCTCTACCCTATTTAGTGGCATGATCCTTCATTTTTTTAATCTTTGATTTTCTTGTCTTTCCAACATTCAAATTGTTTGTTACTCACTAAAAACTTACTAAAAGACATAAAAAAATGAGTGAAATAAACTAATATAACATAATGTTGTCATTAGTCTATACATATTATAGTAAAATATTATATAAGATGAGAGAAACATAAATTATGGCAAGTCGTACTCTTTATACAAGAAGTATGAGGTGGTCTTCACATGCCATATAAATGTGATCACACATTAATTTGGTCACTCCAACATCCTAATAAATTAGCCCTTAGCTCAATCGTCCAACATGATACAAGTGTAGTCGATCAAAATCTTGTTTCTACTCCTTCGGCTATCATGTTTCTACTAATGGTCTACTTTGATATGATATTTATGCAAGTATTTCATAAGATAAGAGCACCGGTCCAATGTGGGATATCATGTCATCTTAGGCCCTGTTTGGATTGGCTTATTTTGAGCTTATGTGGGCTTATCTATTCCCATAAGCTTTTTTAAAGGTGTTTGGGTAAATAAATAAAAATAGCTTATCATAGTTTCATAAGCTGCTTATGCCATATTTTAATAAGCCTAAATTTTCAGCTTACCCTCCGGCTTAACAAGGAGCTTATGAATTTA
>Ga0228711_1003436_pt1 | contig 24563 bp, 9 predicted proteins | sample MedpolnodulmetaG_2_FD_177996 | JGI IMG/M metagenome (GOLD analysis project Ga0228711, IMG submission 177996) | Root nodule microbial communities from Medicago polymorpha collected in Santa Monica, California, United States - brown nodules | ecosystem: Host-associated > Plants > Roots > Nodule... | reverse complement strand
TTGTACAGCAACATACGTTGTTGGTTCGTTCTGATTTGAATCTTTCCCTTACAACTGTATGCTTAACTCAAACCCTTACATCTATGTCTCTCCCTTCTTTTATTGGTAGAGTTCATGTTTCGTATTGGATGAGTTAGGTTCACTCCTATCTATTATCTAAGTCACGGGCAAATATGAATTATGTTTCGTCTTGGATGAGTTAGGTTTAGACTTTAAAGAAATAAATGTTTTTTTACAAAAAAAAAACTATATTCATTTAAATTGGTAAAGGGTATCGATACAATAAAAATTTAATGTCGCAAAAAATAAAAATGATGAATTAGCGAAAAAACTAAACTAACAACATTCATGTTAATAGCATAAAACATAAGACTGTTTATGCATACAAATTGAATGGGTGATTTTGGATCAAAACTGACCTTAAATCACCCGTCTTTAAAGAGAAATAAATGTCAATAGCAAAACTCTATTTTTTATCTTCTAGGTAAATGCAAGGTGTTAATAAATTGTTAGCAGAAAGGCGGAAATGTTGGTTTTCTGAAATCGAATTCAGGACCTCCAACTTACCATACTACTATAGAGCTAGTGTCTGGACCCGCATTGAAAGTTAACATTTGAAGCCACACGTTATAGCTTCCACAGTGAGTTGTACGTGATTTAAGTATATTATAAGCATGGCAATATTTAGAATATGTAGTATGTAAAACACTTAAAAGCTACTTTCATATGTCCATTTTCGGTTCTTGTTTTTGTAATGAATTTTAACAATTTTTCAAAAGTTATCAAGCAAAACCCCAAAAATCATGCAAATATAAAGTTCTTATATTTATAACTCTAGTTACTTTGGTCAACAAAAAAAAAACTCTAGTTACTCTACTTTTACATATTTCCCTTTAATTATGTAAGTTTTTGAGATTAATGACCAAGAAATAACAACAAAAAATGAGTCGGAGTACATTTGCTAGGCAAGCCAAAGCGACTGAGAAGCGAATCAGAATAGAAAGTTTCAAAGTTGCATCAAGAAGATTTGTTAGGCGAGCTGGAGTGAAAGACTCCATAGAGTTTACGAGAATATGCAAGAGCCTATTCGCCAGGCGGACAATTCGCCTAGAGAATACGGTTGTGTTAGCAACTAGTTGGATGAGTTGTTATTTTTCTCCATCTAAAGAAAGCTCAGGTTCGCTTGGCGAGCCAAATACTATAGACAAAATTCAACTTATCGACTTCTATAAATAGAGATCCTCACTTCTTTTCAAGGGAGATTTCATCACATACCACATACCCAATGTTTGTTGAAGAGAATATATATATATATATATATATATATATATATATATATATATATATATATAAAATATTTATATATATAGACGAAATTGCTACATCAAAGGAGATCGAAGAATCGACTTCGACGTAAAATCTCTCTTCTTCATGTCTTGTATCGTAAGGTTATGTTTAACTAATCCTCTCTATTTTTTATTTTAGGTATAGTTGCTATGAATCTGATGTAGATATTAAATTTGACTAGTTATATATAAATTTTATTTCATTATATCGATGTTTTATTCCCGCACTTAATGTTTTTTCCGACATGCAAACCAAAAATGATATTTTGACTTAGGAAGTGCTAGACGTTGACCTCCTCTAATTGGGACATGTGTATGAGGATTTGTGGATGCTAGTTGCAAAACATTAAGCTAGGTTTGCAATTGCACATCGTTGGATCTTAACGCTGTTGTATTTATTAACTGAGCTAGACATAGGAAGTTAATAAAAATAATGGATCTCGTGTTGTCTGTCAGAGTTGGAAATGTTCGATGAGCGACAGGTGACAATATAATTGAAAAGCAGTATAGTCGATCAAGGAAGGCTATCAGAAGATTAGTTAATGAAACTTTATCCTGATAATATTATCTCTCGACCATTGTTTCCCTATTTAACTACAACGACCAATATAGTACAAACAATCCACTTTTCCATACTCAAAATAGTATTAGTTGTTCAAAGATTTTAATATCGCACGAGTTCCAATGGATAGATAACTCTGGATACTTGTTTTTTAAGCCTCTATAAAAGCAATTCACCAATAACAAATATTGCATTTAACCCAAAAGGATATTCCCAAGTGACAATGAAGGACTAACGTCCTATATTTTTATGCAATGTGGTCTATAAGATTGTTGCTAAAGTTCTTGCAAACCGGTTGAAGTTTATTCTAGCTAAATGCATTTCAGATAGTTAATTGTAATATAAATCATAGATGATGCAATGGGTTGCTATTGTAATTGTGCATTACATGAAATCAAAGGTCAAAGGCAAACTAGGTGATGTGGCGCTTAAGCTTGACATTATTAAAGCTTATGATAGGATCGACTAGACCTATCTTAGAAATGCTACCGTGAATATATTTTTTCTAAACAATGGATCAAGTGGATCATGAAATGTGTTGAAACATTTGACTATTATGTATTTGTCAATGATAATGTAGCATGCTCTATTATTTTTGTTTAGGGTTTGCTGCAAGGAGATCATCTTTCTCCTTATTTGTTTACTAGACTCTTGATCCACGCTGTCGCGCGGGTCTGTTATAGACTACAACAACAACCAAGCCTTATCCCATTAAGTGGGGTCAGCTACATGGATCAAATGACACCATAGTGTTCTATCATAAACCAAATTTGGATCCAACTCATTGACCTCTAAATCTTTTCTAATGGTTTCTCTAATAGTTTTCATAGGTCTTCTTCTACCTCTTTTAACTTGACTCTCCTCCATTTGATCTACTATTCTTACCACGGCATCTACGGGTCTTCTCTCTACATGCCCAAACCATCTAAGCCTATTTTCTACCAACTTTTCTACTACAGGTGCTACCCCCACTCTCTCTCTCTCTAATGGTGTCATTCCTAATCCTATCATGTCTAGTCTTATCACTCATCCAGCGCAACATCCTCATCTCTGTTATAGACTATTGATTAATATATTTTGATTACAATCAACTCAAACAAATTGAAAAATAAACCATTCTAAAATATCATGTATTATTGATCAAAGTGACATACATGGTTTTTTTATAAGAAAGTCAAACAGTTAAACAAAAAATCAAAGTACATTTTGAAAATTTTCTTTGTAAACTACATTAGATGTGACATAGTTATCTTCCCCTTCACCATCAATAATCAATATCTTCAAGTCTTTCCTTGATGTAACTCTTGACAATGCAACATATAGTTGCTCATGTGAAAAAATTGGTTGATGCAAATACAAACATTTGGTTGTCATGGATGCGCTTAAAAAGAGCTTTTGTATGCAGGTGCGCTAGCTTGAGACAATGGCCAAACAAACCAAATGGTATCACCAATTTATAAGAATGGCATAAGGTTCTTAGTTGGCGTGAACATAACATGCGAAAACACACAAAAAAACAAGAATTAAATGATGTCTCCTAGTTGTAAGTCCCAAAGGTGTGCAACTAAACACTTTGAGCAACTAAATACTTCTAGAGCCCCGCGTCTTGCACGTTTTTTCATGTTTGCATTTATTATTGGCATGACTCTAGGTACCAAAAAACGTGCAAAATTAAATTGGTGAAGGCAATGTTAAGTAGTAGTTAGTTGCTCATCAATGTGATGATTTAGGAGGGAAATAACTTCTTATTCAAGGTTAAATTTGTCATTTTAGGGTGTTAGGGCTGCATTAAGGTTAGTGATTTAGGGAAATCAGACCATCTTTGATTTATATTAAGTAAGAAGTAAGATTATATGTGTTGAAGGTGTATCCACCCTTAACAGAAAAGGTTGAAGCTAGTGGTGATATTTATGGCGTGAAAATTTATAACAATGTACCCATAATCTCTCATATTTTATCTGCACATGATTGATTTTATTTTTTTGGCTTAAATGCAATTTTGATCTTCCTATTTTTAAAATTGTTAACTTTTGATACCCGTTTTTTCAAAACCAACTTTCTCATCTCCCTATTTAGAAGGTCAACAAAACAAATTTGCTCCCCCTCCTCTTTGGATGATGTGACATTGTGTATGTGACACATCTTTTGACACATCATATCCACTTCATTAAAATTTTAAATATAATCATAAAATTAAATTACAAATTAATATTAAAATCAAAAAAAAAAAATTAGAAACCCTAAACTAATCTTTTATTTCCAAATTGAAGAGAGAGAAAAAATCTCAAATTGATCAACTTGTCTTTTAATCAAGGTTTGGGACTATTATTGATAGTTGTATAGCCCATTTTCACAAATTTATGTAAACTTTAGTGTAGAGTTTATGCAAAAACAAGTAGATGAGGTTGTTTATGATTTAACAAAGGCATCACATTATTAGCTGGTTTTCGGATCTTGGTTGATACACCAAGTTGTATTGAATATAGTTTAATCAGTGAAACGCTATTATATATGCTTTTGCCTCAAAAAAATATATAGAAACCATTAACAAAATTCATGGAAGTAATACCAGAGAGAAAAACTATATTTGAAAAAATTTATTGAAGTACTCCTCTGATTCTATTTATAAGAGATATTTAGATCAACAAAAATTAATGTATTTGATTCAATTTTTTTAACTAAATACATCAATTTTTGTTGATCTGAAATTTTCTTTAAATAAGGCCGGAGTGAGTAATAAATTTCTATAGCAGAGAGAAAAATATACTATGAATATGTAGTAATTATTAATATCACAGGAGAGAAAAATATAACGCTCAAGTACTTATAACAATATAAAATGACAATTCATCTTAAAAACAATATAAATTTATAAAATGACAACTACACAGTTATATGATGATAGCTGTCCAATTATCACCAAAACTTTAATCTCTACTCAAATGAAACACACTAACTTCTTCGTCCAAAAATAGAAAAGTTTAACACCAAACAGATTTATTTACCTCCAGAAATGACTGGATTGGAACATTGTTCATTATTTTACCTTTATTTGGGACACACTTAATATAATAAATAAAAAGCCAGTTGGATGTTAATTAGGTAGTAACCAGAAAAAGTGGTGGACCTCCACACCTCAACCGCTAGCTAGCTGACTTAAAATCACAAATGACATCTCTTAGTCACATATACCACTGATCCTACCTTCTTCTTCGCTGGCTTCTACTTAATGCAATTTGCCAAACCCAAAATTAAAGGAGTGATCCTAAGCTGATATTTGCTTGCACTTCTTATTTTTATTTTATTATTATTTTAGCTGGTAGGTACATGTATCATGTATGGTCTCTGAATCCTCATCCAAATCTTATTTCAATCTATGTGACTTTTAAAATACTCATCTATATATACTTCCGGAAGTTGGGTTTTGATCACCTAGGGTAGCAACACAAATTCATCACGTTTAGTTAAGTAGTGATTTTAGTTGGAGATTTTAAACCTACACTTAAGTTACATCTTTCTATTTAATCGTGATTGGGCAGGACCATTGGCTCGATTTAAAACTCTTTCATTTTGCAGTATTTTTTAACGACTCAATTATTATTTTTACAATATAATTTGCTTACTTTCTTGCTAAAGCACAATACACGTAATGCAATAATTGTTGTATTACATTGAATTTTATTATTTAAACCTACACTTAATTGCATCTTTCAATAATAGATTTTAAAGTTAATAAAACTATTGTACTTGTCGTGTCTATTACTGAGTCTTAAATATCGGTTGGTCAAGATATATTTAAATAAAACTTTAGCAAATAATATCAATTCAAGGTTTTTTTTAAACGGCATAATTCATTAAAAATCAAGTCTCTACACAAGACGAACAGAGAGCAGCAATCTAAAAGTTACAAAATAAAAGCGTCTTATATAGACAAAACACCTAAAAGAAACATCACTTAACCAAGAATTGTCTTCTACACCCATAAGAAAATAACAACCAAAACCAACTTCACCACTAGGGATGGGAATAGGCCAGGTCAGACCAGGCTTTGATAGGCCTGAGCCTGGCCTACGAAATTTTTAGCAAGCCTAAGCCTGGCCTATGGCCTTTCATAGGCCTATTTTTTTGGCCTAACCTAACCTATTTAAAAGTCTGGTCTGGCCTAGAAGCCTATGTACAGGCCTACTTCATATTAAAGTCATAAAATATTCAATTTTCTCTACTTCTAAATAGGCCAAACTGACCTCAAAGCCTATTTCACTGTAAGGCTTGTCTATTGCTATAAGGCTTTAAAAGTCTATTTCACTATAAGGCCTCAAAGCCTATTTAAAAAGTCTATTATTTGTGTTTTTTCTTGATTTTTATGTTTAATATAAATTATATTTCAATATAAATAAAAAATAAATTTTAATAATATGCTTGAATAGGCCGGCCTATCAGGCTTCGTAAGCTTTTTTGATAGCCTAAGCCTGACCTATTTACTTAAATATGCTTTTTCAAAAGCCTAAGTCTAACTTTTTTCATAAACAGGTCAGACCAGGCTTAAACAGGCCAGGCCGTAGGCCCCTGTAGGCCGGCCTAGCCTATTCCCAACCCTATTCACCACCTAAATCAAACTTCATCACAAACGCGAACACAACTAAAAACGAAATCCATAAACACACCTACTACTCACCCCAAAAAAACCATCCAAACTAATGAAAACATCTCTCTAAACCAAACAAATTGTTTTTGGTGGTTATTTACCATGAACATTTGAAAAATCATAATAAATGACCGTATTGATTTTAGCGTTAAATATATTTTTAACCCTTAATACAAACTTTTCGTTTTAGTTCCTCTAAAAAAATCTTTGACTTTTAGTCCCTCAAAAGTTTTTCATTTTTACTTTTGATCCATTCTTTTAAGTAAACTCATATGTAGAATTCATATTTTTTAATAAAATTTTGCATAAAAGTTTATAGTATTACAAGAATCTCTCCAAAAAAAATTAGATTTTTTTAACAAAACATGAATTAAATATGAATTTTCAATATTTTTGGCGGTTAAAAATTCATATTTAATTCATGTTTTGTTCAAAAATTCAAAGATTTTTACAATATCCTACATATTTATGTACAATTTTAATTAAAGAAAATACAAAATTTGACTTAAAAATAAGGACAAAAAATGATGATTGAAAATTTTATAGGGAATAAAAGCCGAAGGAAAATTTTAGAGACTTAGATAAAAAGTTTGTATATTTATAAGGATCAAAGACATATTTAACCCTTAATTTTATAATGACTCCTATTGATTTTTTGTTGACTGTGAACATTTGAAAAATCATAATAAATGACCGTATTGTTTTTTTTCTTTGAATCCAAATGACCATATTGTTATCTTCGTAATCTTTTTTTAGTTCAAAAAGAAAAACATTTTCTTTTAAATTACTAAACATTTTTATTGGACCATCAATTTTAACTAGCTACTTCGTCTTATTCTAATACTCGTGTTCGGAGATGTGGATCACCAATATTTCTTAAAGGGCTCACTTGTTGCTAATCCGCATCCCCAAAACCGTCTTTTTTGTATCTTAGGACTAAATATTCAGCCAAAATATCTGAATTAACCTGAAGTGCATGCGCTTTTAGAAAAATGTGTCTTAGGGTCTAAGTTATACGAAAGAAAGAAAGAGACCCAAGAGGGCTATAAATACCCTCTTAAGATTAGTCTCAGAACATGACTTAAACAGATACCAAACCATAGTTTCGTTATTATACTCATTGCAAGTACATTTATGATCGAGATTAGTTAGATTTTTGCTCTCAATGATTTTTTAAGTAGCATTTAAATCTGCTAAAAAAAACCTTTTAAATGTAAAATCATTGTAGATGATGACCCCTTAAAACACAAAATCATTTATTTCATGTACCTCACAAAACATCACCATACACTTTATAATATCTTAGGCCATTGATATTTCCTTACGAAGCATCCTTTTGAAAGAAATTTTTTTGAAAGAAATTTTAAAAACTAATATTCCTTACGAAGCATCCTTTTGAAAGAAATTTTAAAAACAAATAAATTTGTTTTGCAAGAAATCGGTAAGTCCTACATGTAATTAAGTTGTATAATTGAAACTAACCAAAAAGAAACTAGAAGAACTGGTGTATATATTTTCGAAGAAGAGGAGTTAACAGCTTGCTGTAAACACTCTCCGAGGGATGAAAACTGTCCCAGAAAACGTAATCCCTGACATCTTCACATTGGGTAGCAAATTGGTTGCATAACACTGCTACCTCTACTACGCCTGTGCCACAACATCCTTTGTCGACAACTTTATAACCTGCCATTATAAAAGCAAAACAAATTTTTATGTACAATTTTTCAGATGAATTTTAACATGGTATTTACTATTTATACCTAATGAAAACAAATATTTTCTTAACAAACTGTACAAGAATAAAATAATAATTTTTGTAATAACAAAGCAAATAAATATTTTAATAATTATACATTGATAATGCAATTTTTTCGATAATATGATAAATGTATTATTTTTTTTGTTAAGATGTTCAATCATTTTATTTTTGTAAAGATGTTCAATCATATTTCATTTTCTTGATTTCCATAATTTCAAATTTACGTGATTTTTTTATTTAAATAATTTCGTAATTTCTTTTATGATATTATTTCCTTAAATTTTTACAGAAAAATAAATTTGAGGTGATTTGATTATATATAGAGAGAGAGTGAGAGACACACTCACTTATATTTAATTTTTAAATGAGTATTTTAACAAGTTATAACTAAGAAGTCGTTGAACATATCTTAAGGTACATTTTGCAGAAACACTCATTCTTAAAAGTAAGTTATGGTTCATATAAACATTTTCTAAAATATATCCATTTATTTTTTTAAGAGTGTTTTAATAAGTGGTAACTAAAAGTAGTCAAATGCACTCTAAGGTGCATGTTGTTTAAACTTGCTTTCATAAAAATTAGTGGATGATTTTTATCAAATCCACATATAATATTTACATTACTCAATAATGTTAGTGAATACTAGTTTTATAGAAATTGTCGTTGGATTAAGAGTTTGTGTTATATTAGTGGAGGATCTAGAATCTTAACTCGGGAGTTCAATCTTTTCATATCTAGAGTCTTTTCAAGATCAAAGTATTTGCAATCTTATGAAACAACTTTATTTTTTATAAGTCTCAATAACTTATTAAGTGATTTTATATTTGCGTAAAATTTTAGATGAATAACCTATATGATATAAATTAGTATCAAATCCAAAAAATAAATTGCTAATAAAAAGAAGTGTCGGATTATACATACCATAATTCTGGTAATTTAGAATGATGTCAAGAAGAGGATTATAAACATCAAGGTAAACCATCCTTGTATTGGGCAAGTTCCGGTTAAGAGAAGCAAGCTCCTTTGATAATTTAGTGTTGAATAACTTGCATGCGTCGTTGATTTTTTCTGCACATTTTCTTTCAATTCCTCCAACAACCGTTCTCTGAAATGGTACACACCCAATTGGTGGAACACTTAATACTCCTATCCTCCGTGCACCCAGTTGATATATTTCCTTTTAATAGAATTCAGAGAAAATGTGTACCAAAAATAAAAACATGAGTACATGCACTTACACATTCTTTAACTCCTGGATCGATGAGGTAATTCAATGTCAGAGTATTCAATATATAAAAGTTTTAGAGTGTGTTTGGATGGGAGATGTTTGGAGGGAATATAATGATTTGAAGGAATTCAAATACTTTGAGGTAAATTCCATTGTTTGGATAATAGTTTGAAGAATTTTCAAAATGATGGACATTTATGAAGTATTTTGTTCAAGTTAAATTTAGAGAATTTCAAATGACACCTAAAAGTTAAGAATTTCAAAATTCTTCATCGTCATAATTTTTCAAATTTTACATTTTGGTCTTCAAATTTTTCAATTTGACCCCAATAAATTTATAAAAAATTGCAAATTGGCCCCTCAAATTTTCCAAAATTATAATTTGGCACCTCAAAAATTTTGAAATTTGCAAATTGACCCCTAATTTCATTTTTCAAATTTGGCCTAAAAAATTTGAAATTTATAAAAGTTGCCCAAATATGATGACAATAAAAAAAATTATTACTCCATCCAAACAATAATATTTAAGAATGAAAGCAATTTAATTGAATCATTTGAATTACCTAGAATTCTAAATTCTTTAAAATTTCTCAATTACTTCATCCAAACATACTCTTAGAGAATTTATAACGAAGGGATTTTGTTGAAACTAAATTTAAAAAATTTCAAATACCGCCTAAGAATAAAAAATTTGAAATCCTCTCACTACCTTATCAAATATATGAATCTTAGAATGATCCCATACCTTTTCTTTTCAAAATTTACAACTTATTTATATGTTTCAAATTTTGACATCATATTACCCTCTATAATTATTCAACTTTTTGCTTCTCTATAAATTTGAAAAAAAATTGTTCAGCTTTTCAAAAAATTTAAATTTGACCCCCTTTTTTTTTTGTCTTCTATAGGTTTCTTTACTAGAGATAATCTTGAGGAGTGTCAGACGATAAATGTGAATATCTTTTTTCAATTAGAATTTGAACATTGATTGACCGCATTATGAGAGTCTAGACCTTTCCCCTAGACTTGGCCCTTTTAGTTGGTCAAATTTTTAAATATTGCCATTTTGTACCAATTTTCTTTTGATGTTTATATTCTTACCCCAAAACTTATGAAATTTTTAAAAATTATCACCCAACGTTAAATAAGCAATTACTCTATTCAAATTAAAAAAATTATAAATGAAAGGAATTCAAATAAAGCATTTGCATTGCTGAACTTATAAATTCTCTAGGATTTTCAATCACTACATTGAAACACTATGCTATTAGGAGTATACCTTTAAGAAATAGGAAGCAGAGGCGAGCATGAGGTCAGTGTAAGCAGGAACATCATACTGCAGTTGTCTAATATGACTCAAAAAATATGTATTGGAAATGTCGTTACTTCCTTGAACCACAAGGAAAACACTGTTGGCTAGGATGAAATTTTTTCTACCCTCTCCAACAATTCCTTTTAGCTTTCCTATGTATTCTTTGAACAAATCTATTTGACCGGACAACGATATAGCTGACTGGTTAATAATAATAATATGATACAGTGACCAAGTTAGAAAGGAATAAGAAAAATGAAGAAAAATGAAGAAAAAAAATTAATATAGATAAATTATGCAAATTAATGAATGAAAATCAAAATACGTACCGCAGTTTTGGATGTGAGTGGATCATACCCGGAACCACCGGATGCAAAGCAAACACCCGTGACGAGATCTCTAGGTTGGATATTTGGATCCAAATACGCCGGCAAAAATTCCTTAATGCCCAATGCTTCAACTGTTATATCAGACCAATAGAAAAGGAAGTAAATTGTGATTCCTTGAATTCAGACTCCCTGGTCCCTACCGTCATCATTTGCACGCATTCAATGCATGGATCAAAATCGAGCGGATCAAATTTTATTGCAGATTTTGATTTACTGAGTGTGAAATTTGAACTGCCCGATGGTTTATAACTTGTGTTTAGATTCATAAAAATTCATTTACTAAGTTTACTATTGGAGGGACAAAAGCATATAGTTAGGAGCACATTGAAGCAATAAAAAGTGGCTTTGAGAGATAATTTTGAAACAATTTTGTGGATCCATTATTTGGAAGCCCTTAATATGGACCCCAAATTGAAAGATCATGGTTGAACTTCAAAAAACGACCGGCTCCAACCGATCACGATTTGTTGGAAAAAAAAGCGACTAGATAAAAAAAAATCAACTTCCTAAACCACTCAAAAATCAAAACCCAACTCATATTTCATATCCTTCAACTACTACTTCCGTGGCACATTCCTTGGTCAAGTTCTAATACCTTTTCAAACTCCTATTTCATTTCAACACCAGCTAGATTTTAATTAATAGTTTATTTTAGAGTTGTCTCTCTCTTCACATATTTTATGGAAGATATTCAGTTCACCTCCTACATTCTAATTTATGAAGGAATTGTCTTTCCTATCAATAAATTTTCAAAGATGAAAGGAGTTTTATTTTGAGTGTCTGAGAAAGATAATAGGAGTTTTTCCCCAAAAACAAAAGTTGATTGGCCGGATCTAGTAAATTTTTTAGGTTCATCCATGGTCCCTTCAATTTGGAGTCCATATTAGATACTCCCTGTTTGGGAGCGGGGTTGTAGTATTAGAACAAAAAAATAAAGGAGTTACTTTAAAGTGATATGACACTATAGAATTTATTTAAACCACTCATCATGAGTTTACCATTGGAGATGCTCTATTTATTAACATAAATAAATAAGTATTATTATGGTTGGTGCCTATTATTTTTATTGTTGTTAAAAATACCTTTTATACATTAGCAAAAATCCCTTCCAAAAAATATATATTAGCAAATATACAAAAGTTTAAAAAAAACTTATAAACTTAAATTTGTTTTAGATTTCACTCACCACTCTTAGATGATTTTTTCTACGTTACCTCTCGATGAATTGAGGGTAATTTAATGTAATACAAATCATGATTTTAGAATGTAGTCGGCGATCACAATTGCGGTCACAACCATTTTAGATAATGTCTCGGTGTTGATATTGCAACTGAAATTATGGCTGCATCACCCATATTTTGTGCTTATTTTACTACAATATAACTGTTTGCACCATAAGAGCAACAACCGCAATTTAAGACCATGACACACAAATAGTATACTCCATTGTATTGAAGATGTATAAGTGGTTCTACACGAAGGAATATATTCCTAACTATAAGACATATATATGCTATGTAACATTAATATATCTGAAGATAATATAATATGTACCTATATAGTCTGATGGAACTTTTCCATTGCAAAACCGACCAGTAGGGATGCCTCCTTTGAAATCTTTCCCATATGGAAGAAAATTGCACCTAGCATATGTTTTCATGTTATTATTGTTGTTGCCCGTGTCCATGATTGAATCTCCAAATACAAACACTGCTGGAAATGAAGCATTTGGTGGAAGCACTAGTGTTGCCAAACTAGCCTTAGTTGTGTAAGAAACAACTCCCAATAATACGAAGAAACAAATCATCAAGGAACACATTGAAGATTAATAAGTCTAGCTACTTCTTGCAAATGCTCTTTCTTCCCTCCCTCCCTTTTCAGCTGAATTTAAGTTACAATTAGTATTCCTCCAGATTAGCAACATATATTAGATCTCACTCATTTATTGCTTGCAAGAAATGCCTTCATCTAACTTCTGACTGCACGAACTATTTGGTCTGTTTTTTCATAGTAGTATTCAATTCTAACATACTACTTTTTTTTTTGTCAACAAGTATTGATTAAGCAAGCATTTATCTTGAGGCAATTGTTTAAGCAAACATAAACCTCCACCGTAGGGCACGGCGGGTCATTTGGTTTAATACTCATTATTTTAAATTGATGTATACTTATAAAAATTACTACGAAGACTTTTCAACGAAAACTTCTGTTTTAGTTAAAACAAACATTTTTTTCTCTTGAGGGAAACATTGAGCGTAGATACCTAGGTGAAAAAGAGGGTTACTGTCAAATTAATTTATAGTATGACCACTATGTGCAGATACACTTACACATCCTCAATTTGCACACAACTTCATAATAAAATTTTCATATTAGATTAGATAAACATTGTTGGTTTTCAATTTGGTGCATAAATAAATGAATGTTTCAGCTTTAATACGTACTTATTGCTTGTCAAACAAGCCTTTCCACTATGTGCATCATATACCTAGTGGATAAAAAATTGAGGAAACGGTGCATGCCATATGTGGTAAATTGGCAAGACATACGCACGCATAAAGAGTGAGTCCACTCTTCTAGCTAGTAAAGGAAATTCGAAAATTCCATTGCTGTGAGACTGGATGAGTTAAAGTCTCTGTCGCTGTGTGGAGATAAACTGCGAATTCTATTTAAAAATAGTAAATAACAGCTGACATGCATATTTATAAGATACAGCTTTACAACGTACAATCAGATACATTTAATGCTGAATGTACCATTAACTATTACTCTCTTCAATTTAGTAATTCATCAAATTAACTCTTCCGATTTAAGGGAAGTTTGATAGTTCAAGTGATATAAAATAAAAATAAAGAGTTGGAAGTCTTGATTTTAAAACTCACACAAAAGAATAAAAAATATTAATGTAACAATTAATTAATAACATTTGTCATCTAAAAAATATTTGGATTTAAAAGTAGGTGATAGGATGATAATTTAGAGATTAATTTGATGGAGAGTTAGTGTGTTGGGTCAGTGAGGGGAGCATGGGACCGCCGTCGCTTTCTCATATGAGATAAAAGCACTCTCTCATTATTGCTAATTAAGTGGCTCTCTCACGCAGATCTGGCTTGGCTCGATAGGCTATGGAATAAACGGATGGAGGCAGACTTGCTTGACCCTAGCCCTAGCTTCTGATCTAGGGGATCTCTCTATACATAAAAAAGGTTTTTTGGCACGATATGATCGCCTAGCCGTAGCCGCATATTGAGCGCAGCGGATATGCGGTAGGAAAGAGTGAAGCGAGGGACGAAAGCATCTTAGTGAAAGGATAGGATAGCCAAAGCATTCATATTCTATGCTTAAGTAAAGTCCTCACTGCCACGCCATTCACTTCTTTCTGCAGTGCAACATCGGACAGGAAGCATACAGCAGCAAGCACACATCTTAGCAGTCTTTCTAAACCTAAAACTATTAAGCCGCCTTTAGGGCCACATCGAGGTTAGAACAATTGCACATGCAAGAGAGATGTCACACTCTTACCCAAAACTTTAAGGCAATGAGTTTATGGGTCATCTTACTTATAAGATGTTCAACCTTTACTTTTTTATCTGATGTGGGACATATAACTCACACTTGTACACAACAACAAGTGGTTCAATTGATTTGAAATAAGAGATAAAGAGTTAAAAATCCTGACTTCAAATTTAAATAATAAAGGAGAAAAAATTAATTAGTAATTCCTAACATTTATTTTCAATCAATATTTTATTCAGAAAAGTTGAAAGAGTCTATTATGGTTTTTATGGCTTCCCAAACATTGGCTACGATCTTTGTGGAATTTCATATTTTGAAACTACTAAAAATGTAGGAAAGAGTATAAAGAGTACCCCTTTTAATAATGTTTCATAATAATTATGAGCTTATGAAAAATGATGCATAAAAGAGTTTCTGATGAAATTCCTATGAACCACAACTTCCTTCACCGACATCTCTAGGTCTCACTCTAGCAAGATTGAATACTAGTACTGGTAGAATAATTTAGAATTAAATTCTGCTATCCCCAACCACCTTGATCTATATATTATTTTTAGAAAACAAGGCTCTCTTTATTTTGCAAAAGAGATGTATGATTTATTGTACATCACCTAAGCATATTTAATTTCTCATCTGATAGCCTTACACCCTCTTAATTAAAAGATAAGCATATCACCTACTATCAACACATAACATTATTGCAACAGATAATCACTAAACCTAAATGACTTTGAGCACTGGTCAGGAGCAGCATATCAACCACTATCAGTCTAAAATCAAAGACAATGAAAAAAATTAAACTAACTTACATGTTATTAAAATTATAAAAAAAAATGTATTCTTCCTCCTCCATTTCTTTATGTACTTTATGGTGAATATTTAACTTTCTTTTATTAATTCATCATTTCGTTGAAGTTTAGTGAAACATTCTGAAAAATGTCTCATATTTTTTAACAAAGAGTGATACAAATACACTTTTCTAAACATTTTCTAAAACTGGTTCATTTTTCTACTAATATGTCTATCTTTCTCTCTTTTTATTGCGCTAACGTTTCGAAGCCACAAATGCACTAAACCAAAGGATCATATAGTGTAGCAACAAATGTGTTTAGAATATTCTTCGATTAAATTAGAACTGAAAGAACAAATTCAACGATTGGATCAAATAGAGATAGGTTTACGTGTCTAGGGAGCATCATATCAAATTGATATTGCGTTCAATGGAAGTAGGTAATGATTATTTATGGCACCTACCTGAAAGATCATGATATTTTGTTGCTTATCAAAATTTAAATCTACCTGTAACAATAACTATATTAATATTATTGTGTAGGCAGTTTTTTCATGAAAATTAGTTTTTCATTGTTGATAGTGACAGCATATAAACAATTTAATTTTATGAAGGGCAAGTCACATGTACCTTCGTAAGGGGCAATTTGGTTGTCACGCTTGTTTGAAAACGCCTACTTTTAATAAATTTGTACATTTCGAATAAACTTAAGAACTGATTTAACATTACAAAATTGTGCATGTGAAGTTTTTAAAATGAAGGGGGTACCGTTGAACTAAAATGTGGATGCCATTAAGAGCGAGTACAAAGGACATTAGGGGGTGTACAGTATGAGCATATAATCCATAACTCAACCCAGAAATTTCACCTTCATTTCCTAAAACATAAATCTCAATATGTTTTTTTCCCAAAACAATCCCACTAAAACCAAATCATGAACCTAAATCCAAAAAGTAAAACCTCTCACACACAGACCCATTTCTCATTTCCATATCTCACTTAATCCTCATTCTTTTTCTCGCGTTACTCAAACTTTTATTCTTGTGAGAGAAACTATTAAAAAATATTAAGAGCTTAATCAGTTGGATTCAAATATAGTTTATGAATTATGATATAACATTATGACGTAATTTCATCCATGTAGTCAATCTCACTTGATGAGATAAGGCTTGGTGGTTATTGTTGTTGTAGTACTCAAACTTTTATTCCACAAAACAAAGAATCTCAACCTCCAAAAGCAAACGAGATCAAAGAAAGGGAGGAAAATCAATCGGAGACAGAGAGTACAAAATAGATCGAAGATGGAGAGGAAAAAATATGAAAGGGAGTTTGGGTATGCTCCATTTAGGTAAAGCTTCATTTAGTCCATTTAGGGGTTTGGATGTTAGACATGTGACGAAAAATACATCCAAAGTTGATATTTTGAATTAATTTTTTTTATACAATTAAGTGAAAAAAGGAACTATGTGTATCGCTTCCTCTCAAACACATTATTTCCTCTGCATACTGCACCACCACTCCTCTTCCCCATCTCTACTGCCGCCCTCCATTGTCGTCGTTGAAACCACTTGAATCGTCACTGCCGCAACCACTATATTCTTCATGGCAATTGATTGTGTAGGAAGTTGAGAAACAGAAAAGGGTGTAAGATGTTATAGATTTTAGGTTTTTGGTTTGTCAAATTAAGGAGATGGAATGAAATTTCTCTCACTTAATACTTAGATTTGGCGATGAAGATGGAGGTGGTTTCAACGGCGGCGATGGAGGGAGGCACCGGAGAGTTTCCTTTTTTATAATTTAATTAAATAAAAGCTTATTTCTTAATTTAAAATCTCAATCCTTGGATGTTTGTTTGCCACATGTCTTGCATCTAACCCCTAAATGGATTAAATGGAGCTTTAAGTAAATGGAACATACCTAAACGAAATAGGAATCAAATCAATCCAAAATTGAAAATTTTCAATCTTAAAATCATTGTTTTGTTTGTAGAGAGTGATGGTTGAGTTTTTATGGTGCGGATTTTAATAATTTTCAAAGGTGATAATAGATTGAGTTGAATTAAATATGTAACTTTTTAAAAATAATTAAAAAAGACATCTAGAAAAAATTAAATGAAAAAAAAAAGGTAAAAATCCAAATAAGCATGTAAGAGATTTACAAAGTCATATCCAAGTCAGCGTGCCACAGTTTTACAAAGTCATATCCAAGTCAGTGCGCCACCTCGTCAATTTTGCACAGTCAGATGAACGAAAGTCCAAAATCAAATAATTTTGAAAAGGCAAGGGGAATCTTTTTTTTTTTATCGGGGTGAACCAAAAATCACTTAAATAACAGTGGGACACTATTTAACCCAATTTTAAAAGATCTACATTGAATTAACACTTCTAAAAGCAAATTATACTTCTCAAAAAGCCAAATTTGGTTATCAAATAATTGGTTATTAAATAATTGCAGACCAGTTGACCTTAACACAGATAACAAGTTCAGTGACTTTCATCCTAAACTGAATATATTCAAAACTTGTGACTCATAATTAAAAAATAAATAAAAAATTGTGACTCAAACTAGAGTGAATTTCACATATATTATACATGAAAGTTCGGCATCTATTTTATACAAGAGGGCAAATGAAGATAAAAAGTAAAAAAAAAAAGTATAAAAACCGAGCTCGGGGAAAAAATACAACATGCAGGTAAAGAATGGTCACGAAACAAGCCCAAAGATAAAAGTAAACACAAGGCAATCCCACTCATTAATCATTAATGTGCAAACAAGCAGTAGTAGATCTGTAAAATAATTGAATTATAAACTTAACGCACAAGACACCTTCATCCGTATCCATGTCATCTGAACTCTCAATAAGAACTCACAAGAAATGGGTGCTGGCAAACTCCACACTCAATGGTCTCTGAACCTGAGCTAGGTACCTGAACCTGCAAATATTCCAAAACAAAGTCAAAATGGAAGATGAAGATGACATAGTGATGCATACCAAGTTAGCAGCAGGAAAATTAAGCAAAATATTCAGACCTGCAGATGGACAGTGCAAATAGGACATGCAACTTCCTTCATCCGTTTTCCAGATCCGTCAGACTTGGAACCTACAAATAAGAACACTTAACTGAGCCACAACTATTAATTTGCAAATCTTAATAATAAAAAAAAACCACCCTTTTGAACTAAATTACCCACACAATAGATTACTTGAAACCTGTATCATTTGAAAAGATATGAATAAAAAATCTTCGGCAATATTACAGCAAAAACTCCCAAAATTTACCCAAATTACATTACCTGATGTCTTCCGATTTCTTTCCAACTCCTCCTGCAAAGACATTCACCGACAAAACAAATCAGCATTTGAAGCACGCTTACACAACAAAAGTAAGATTAACCAAGAAATTATATACATAAATTTAAAGCTTCCCAAAGACAAGGAAAACCAGCACACGGATAGCACAACATGCCCAAAATATTCACCTGAAGTTTCCGAGCCATATGCTCATGACTCTGCAACAGAGGTTTATTTGATGACTCTTTAGCACTACTCAGCCTTTGAGTCACTTCTGCCTGTACAGTGGGATAATAAGAAACTTAGAACATGGCTTCTACAATTTTTACAACTGATATACTAAAATATTTGAAAATAAGCAACAGAAATGGGGGGAGATGGGAGATGCCCTTTGACAAAAAACAATTCCTAACTGGCATGTCACAGTTAATAGCATAACTACCTCGGCAACTACAAAAGGCAAACACATTTCGAAAAATTATCCTCTCTCCCAATATTTCTAAAGAGATCGAGAGAAAAACAATGGGCCTCCCATGAAAGTATAACACTGGAGGAAGATTGCAAGGGATGAAGGAGAGAGGGATAACAATTTGAAGGAATGGGTGGGCACCAAAGAGGATATCTGAAAATCAAGAATTGGCTTGGGTGGTTTGGTCTGAGAGAGGCTGGTTCTCTCTCAGAATTAGCTTTTATCTTCTAATGCTGTTATTGATCATATTGCAAGGATTTATCTTCTATTAATAGAGTTATCAATATATTTTTCTTGGTTTTCTTCTATTCTGATTTCTGCCTCATATCAAAAACCAAAATAAAATGTCACACATACCATGCATCGGTCGCATACTCGTACTGGCTGAGCATTCTCCTCAGCTGTTAAAGCGATTCTGCCATGTGTACATTTGTCACAGAAAATATCACCGCAGTTCCTACAGTGATGCTGGTAGAAACAGAGAATTCTGTCATTAGAAACACAGCACAAAAAACAGAATACAAAGCATGAGAAAGGAAACAGGGAGATCAACCTTGCGTATAAAAGCCCCAAAATCAGTACCACATGCTGTACATTTTGAGACTGCTTCATCTGGGACCTATACACAGAGAGGAATGGGTTAAGATTGCAATTGTGGCAAGGACTAATGAATGCGGACCCTGTTTAAACTAAATTAGGACAAGGCAATTGATCAATCAATTTTCACCAAAACTGTGGCATTTAGAAATTTTCCAAGAGTTATAGAGACGAAGACTAACGTTTGGTAAATTAGTTGAATAATATAGTGGCCCCTAATATGGACCTTATTTTAGGGGTCCAAATGTGGTCTAGTAGATAAAACTGGGTGCATCCGATTTAATAAAAACATAGTTTTGACTTTTGAGGTGTTCAAAAGTATGCCAATTACGGCTGAAAATGGGTAAAATAGAGTACTAGGCCCATAATAGAGACCACCCGTCTATAAATGTTAGTGTTACACAATCATATAGTCAACCACCAGAAGATGAGAAAATTACAAATTCAATTCCAGTTAAAATGAAAACGGTTTGAAGGAAAACATATATGCTAAAAGCCTAAAACCTTAGGATCATTTAGTTAGGGAAAGGGGGAGAAAACTCAAGTTGCATCTATTGTTACCCAGTGATCTTTCTCTTCGTTGGCAGGTTTTATGATATTCATCCAATCACCAAGGCCTTTCTTTCTTTCGGCAGGCTGTTCATTTGTTTTAAGTGATTCAGCAGGCCTCCTACTTCCACCCATTTCCTTGAACTGCATTAAAAAATGAGTAATTAAGACATATATAACAAGCAATTGTCAACATGGAAAATAGTATGAAAGAGCAATTGTTAACTGACAGTTTTTTAATCATTGCGAGGCATCGGTAGAAACTGGCAGCTTTTAAGGAATGTGAATCAATGAAATAAATTAATTTTGGTGATTAATGAAATTAAGAATTTTCAGATCTATGTGCACTTTTAATATTTTTCTCATCTATCTACTCACTAGCCCTGCTGTGACTGGCATTTTCTCGTATATAAGTACAGTAGAGGAAAAATTCAGATTTTTCTTTATTTTCGTGTAGTTCCAGGGCCATTCATCAATCACATTGCTACCCAAACATGTCAAGCAGCTAAAACTAATCCTTTCCCAAGGCAACCTTACAAAAATCTAATGTCTTTTCCAAAAATGTTTCCTAAAATGAAACTTGCTGTAGCCAATTCATCAAAAAATATGCACTATCTATTGTCATAACAGAAGGAATAAATTCTTTGAAAACCTGTATGGTTGCAGCAGTCACAGTATCCAAAAGTGTGTTCGTAGTGTAACTATTAGATTGTAATCTGATTCGTCTTGGCTCAATGTCTACAGGGCTCTTCGACCAAAATGCAAAGGTAGATGAATCGAATCTCTGCATTATTCAATTAACAAAACGTTATATTTCAATTCAATAGGAAAATGAATCTTACAAATACGATGAATTATCAGGAAAGAAATCAAGAAGCTCACATCACATCTGGTTATGTTCTCGAGAGGATATATTCTCAATGTCCGACTGGTATTCGGATCTAGCATGCGAAGTCCATCCAAACCAACCTGAAAGAACAAACATTAACAAATTTATATATTCAAGTCAGCAGCAATACCAATATATGCGAACGTTATTTTAAAAGAAAAACAAATCAGAAATTGTCTGCATGTGAGTGAATGTCTAAAAGCCTTTAACAAAATTCACAGAACGATTAGTGAACAAAATGAGAAACAAAGGAATAAAGGCATGACAAAACCTTTTTCTTCCTGTTACTTTGTTTACACTAATAGATTAATCCAATAGGCCAAGCATAATAATTATTGTTTTATACTACCCAATCATCCTAGACCAAAATTACTTCTATCTTGGCTCAATGTCCTAAACCAGATAAAGTATCAAAGTAATTATACAAAAGCAGCACAGCACAACCAAGTACCCAACCAAGTGCTTGACTGCATTATTGCATCTGACTTGTTCGGATAAACGACTTAATTAAGCGCTTATGGCATAAGGACTTGTATGTAAGTGTTTATGTTTATAAGGTACTTCTATAACAAAAGATAAAATAGATTCAAATTGTTCCTAATATAAGCTGTAAGTTGTTTTGGAGAAGCTATAGAAATAAGCTAAAAAACAGCTTATCTGTTTATGGATCAAAGGCCCGTTTGGATTGTCTTATTTTTGAGCTTATGGACAACAGCTTATGCAAAAATAAATGTTTCTATGTGTTATTCATAAGCTTTTCAAGGTAGTTTATGAAAAAACAACTTGTGGAGATACAATTTTCGTTAGTGAGAACTTATGATGTAACAATAAAAGCTTATTTATTTGCATAAGCTATTTTTCATAAGCTAAAAAATAAGACAATCCAAACGAATCCCAAGTCATAAGCTGTTTTATAACCTCTGTCAAACAATCTCACAAGTGTTTATGTAATTAGATAAGCTCAAACAAACAATACCAAACAGGACCCTAAACTAATAAATAAATAACTGGCATTAATCAATTGAAAGATAAATCACAAAACTAGAACAAATGCCTGTATTTGTTATCAGCTTCATACCTGGCAGAGAACATCCATTGTACTCTGACCACCACTCTCAGCCAAAAGCTTAACTCGAAACTTCTGCACCCCACTTTTCACATCATCTTGTGTATCAACCTTCGGAACAGCTTTCACAATCTTACTTGCCACAGAAGATTCTTTCGGAGAAGAAAAACTAATCGGCCTCCCAAAATCATCAAAAGATGGCGTTGAAGACGAATTCCAAGTCGAAGACTTTGAAGCCGTGCCCCGCGCCCCATATGGTTCCACTTTTCCCCCTTCATAAGCATACACCCCATCTCCATAACCTTCATCACCACCACCGGATTCATACCTTGACAAACCACCATCGTGACGCTTACCATATAATTCAGATCCCAAATCAGAATTTCTACGATTAAAACTTCCTCCGTATCTGTCATCAAAATAAGCACCGCCACCTCCGCCGCCACCGTAATCGGATTTCACCGGATTATCGTATGAGGTTTCGTATGATGGAATCGGAGGAACAGAATACGGAGCTGAATTATATAAATTGGGATTGGGATTAGGGTTAGGATTAGGAGGTGCATAATTTTGAGGCGTTTGATGTTGTTGATGATCATAGGGTGGGTAATAAGGTGGTTGATAAGGGGGGTTAGATGATTCGAAAGGAGGAGGAGGAGGATTGAAATTAGGGTTGGAGGAAGGAAGATGATCGGGATTATGAGAAGGGTAAGGAGAATAGGTTGAAGAATAATCGTAATTGGGAGTGAAAGGGGGTGCAGAAGCGTAGTGATTAGGAATTGGATCGGATTGAGGGGGTGTAGGATTGGGGATTGGGTTTGGGTTTTGTTGCATGTGTGGGAATTGGTAATATGGAGCGGAGGTGTAATCACCTTGATGCATGGTTGATCGTGATGAATTGATTCAAGAAACTATGGAAAGAAAGGAGAAGATGATGATCTAGAAAGAAACAGCGTAGCGGTCGTGCACAATGGGTTAGAAGAAGAAATCCACTTACTTTATCGTTTATTCCTCTTCTCTTCTCGGCATCTTCTTCTAATAAAATATTCAACAAAACTAATTTCTCTATAAAATTATTATATTGTTGATATTTGAAAGATATAATTATGCTTTCTTACACTTTAAAATCAAAAATACTGTATGTTACATGCTTTAATTATACAATTTATTTAAACTAAAAAAAATATAGTCCACCAATAATCGTATAAAATAAATTGATAAATAGTATAATTGATAAATCGTACACTTAAAATAAACGTTAAATCCGCACTCAAACTAAAAATGAAATAGAGTGAGTACTAAATATAATCAAGAAGATAAAATTTAAACAAAAATGCCATCTGAATCATTGTCTCATTGGTTAGAGTACGGTTATATTCAATCCACGTGAGTTTAGTTCAGTTGGTATGGACAATGCCAAAAAAGAGTAGTTGTTTCACAACTTTCGTACTTTTACGGTATTCATCATTTGTCGTGTTCTGTCTAAAAAATCATATTCAAATTTCAAACATAAAAAAATCTATTGTATTAGATTAATTAATGTGTAAATTTCCGGGGCTAAATGCAGAGAGACCTTATGGATCAAGAAATATGTGTGTTTGTTATTCTTAAAGTATTAATTAATGAGTAAATAGGCAATTATCCTCCGAAATTGTAAGTTTCGTCAATTACCCCTCTGAAATTAACAAAATTTCAATTACCCCCTGAAATTGCACAATGTTAATCAATTTACCCCCTCCGTCAAATTTTTCTGTTAGTCAACATGACGTTTTGCAAATACCTCCCCTGAAGTTTTGCACTTATGTGCAAAATGCCCCCCGAACTTGAAAATTTATAGTTTTTTTTTATGTATGTCATTACTTTAGCTTCTTATCTTTGTTTCAATAATTGTTTGTTGTATGAAATGTTTCAAAAAGTTGTCATGGAGCAGCTCGTGAGGCAGTAGGATGCTTCTAAAAAAAATAGTAAATATAGCTTCTTAATATACACACCAGAGATAAGTGTTTCAATGGAAAATGCATTTGGTGCAATAACTGCATGATATAACATTAACTGTGATATGCTATAAGGCAAATATGTATTTTCATTTTCTTGGATATTCAACGTATATATATTTGCATCTATACAAATATGTATTTTTATTAATTTAAGAAA
>Ga0228711_1003435_pt1 | contig 24565 bp, 9 predicted proteins | sample MedpolnodulmetaG_2_FD_177996 | JGI IMG/M metagenome (GOLD analysis project Ga0228711, IMG submission 177996) | Root nodule microbial communities from Medicago polymorpha collected in Santa Monica, California, United States - brown nodules | ecosystem: Host-associated > Plants > Roots > Nodule... | reverse complement strand
AGAAATATTACGGGTAAATTTTGAATAAAAAATTAGCAGGGATCAGATAAGAAAATTAATTGAGAAATTTCAAACTTACAGATCTGGGTTTGGAGCAAGAATGAATCTCCTTCGTTGTATTCAGGTCGGAATTTGTTGGAGCAATTTAGGGAGAGACGCCGTCACCAGAGGGTTGAGGGAGCGATGGAGAGATCCGTCGCCTAAGAATGGGTAGAGAGATGGAGAGATGGAGCCGTCGGAGAGAGGGTTGAGATGGAGCCGTCGGAGAGAAATGGAGAGAGGGCTGGTGGCCGTCGGAGCAAAAGGCAGAGAGAGATGGAGAACGCGATCGTCGCGTGGAGAGAGACGAGAGACAGAGCTGAAACTGTGATTTTTTTTTCTTTTTTTTTCAATTAGCTAGATCTATTTTTTAATCATTTTTTATTGCCATGTCATGGGTGGTATAAGAGGGTGTATGGCATTGGTGTGTACATGTATCTTTTTCCTTTTTGATACTAGTTTTCTATTTAAAACAAAATCTGGAGATGTTTTTAAAAGAAAAAAGAAATCTCCACACATCACATCAACATAGAGACACATGTGAACAATAGTGATGGACTTCCATCCACTCGTTCCAATTTCTCACCTTCCATCTCTCACTCTCTTTCCAATGTCACCAACCACAATATCACCCAAGTGCTATTCTAGAGAGGGGGAAAGAGAGTTAGGAGAAAGAAAAAAAAAGAAAAGGAGATGATCCAAAGTGAATAGTGAGAGGGGTGTAACTAAGAAATTACATTTGATGTACGTAGAATCGTTTTCGGTCAAACATGGAAGCTACATTAAGTTGCTTTTGCTAAAATTAATTTCACACTTCAGAATTGATTTTGCTTCAAGGTTCCAAAACATCATACCAATCTAAAAACAATCTCATTAAATCACGAACCAAATTAGTTGCAATGACAGGAGAAATACAAGGAGGAACTTCCTTGATCCAAAAATAATCAACATAGACTAAAACAAACTTAGATAGAAAATGAGCAACAAATGCTCATACAATCATTAATCGTCGTGCCATTGTTAGAACTATCCTCGATGATTGACTTCAAACTGTTGATCACATTAAGGGAATCAACCTCAACCATAATGACGTGAGAGGCTAAACTGTTAACAAATTGAATTGCTAATTGTAATCCAAGAGCTTGCATTAGCATCACGAAGGGCATCCATATTGTTCAACGTAGCAGCTGAATGCTTAGACAAAACCTTTTAAAGGAACCTCATTTATTATCAATCAGTTGAGATGCATCCATCCTCAATTTAAAGGTAAAGGAATATGTTGAAGGCGAACTACAAGTAGAAGGTGAAGAGATCGAAAACTTTGCCTCCAAAACAACTTGAGTATTCATTAGTATATAGTACTTTGTGATCTCCAATGATGATCTGCATTATATTTTGTTTTACAATTGCTATCATCTAATTAATTTTAACGGTTGATTTAAGATCATGCAATGAAATGATCTCAACCGTTGACCCAAATAGAACGGTTGAGAGCAGTAACCACTTACATGCAAGGGCGGATCTAGCTCATGGCCATGTGCGGCTAAGTCACACATGAATGAATTTTTAAAAATGATTAAAAAAAATTCTTTTGCAGCTGAATTTTCAGTCGCTAAGGTATAAACATCGATCACTAATATGTTTAGTGACGGAAATAGTGATTGAAAATTCAATCGCTAAAGTAAAAATCGGTCTCTAATACGTTTAGCGACAAAAATAATGACCAAAAATTCAGTCGCTAAAACATAAAATATTAAAAATTGATCATTATTTCTGTTGTTACTTACAGGAACATGGTAAATTAAAGTTGTGAAACATACTTTTTATTTCTGAAGTGTGAAATGCAGTATAAGATTTTGGTAATGTCTGATTATCTTACAATAATTTTTTTAACTAAATTAAGAACCGATATTCAATTAAAGTTCTGCCAACAACTTTTTGTTTTGGTTGAATTTTAACAACATTATTATTAGCATGATAATGCGCTAAATCATAATTCATACTCATGCACGCATGTCACTATGATTTTTTATTAGTTTATCAGCTGGATCTCATTGCCAACTTCCTTGAATAAATTAATATCAAATTATGAAGAAAATATCCATATTGTCCCGTTGTTGATTTCAAACTCATCCCAATATATGTATATTTTCTTCAAATAAAACAACAATATTACTACATTTTTACAAACTTTTTTTTAACAAGTCAAAATAAAAGTTATATTAACGAAACATTCTTTCTGACTAGCACATGAAGTGCCAGAAGAGATAAACTTTGATAACAATGACTAGTACAACCGAGTCTTTCAATCCTTAACCAATGAAGCAATCTATATTTAGGTTTTGAAAATAAACCGTTTACTTTTAAATTTGTATTAAACTGGCTGAACCGCAACTTGACCAAACCATTTTACTAAGGAGAACATGAAGAAGAAAAAAATCAAACCAATTTAATTGGTTTGAATTGAATCTTCAGATGTACAGAATCGTTGATTTGATTCTGCCACACCAACATTATAAATCATTTATCCGCTAACTCTAAACATATGCTATTATTACTTTCAAGATGTTGAGATGCATGATTTGTACAAATAAATAAAAAAATGTTGAGATGCATACAAAATCAAGAATAGCAAGACTAATGTCCAAAACTATCTAAAAGTAGCTAAAGAGGTCTTAATCCATGGCTAATGGCCAACACTATCTAAAAGTAGAGTCAAATATATTTATTAAGTTCAAAGGTCAACAAATTGGGTAAAGTGTAGTTATCAAACACAACATTCCAAGACCAAGGGGAAGTACCGCAAATCGTATTAAGGACAATTTGCAAGCAAGTTGTGATAATCAAATGCATTATCACTTCTGCTAGATGGATTAGTTAGTTTTTGTTTCTCTTTCAACCCATTTTCTACGTTAAACAATCTTAATTCAAATCATTTTTTTATAGATAAATTCATTAGACGGGTCAAGGGGGAATTAAATCCATATATATCATGACCAAGTCTAATTACCAGTGACCAAAATAAAAGGTACAAAGATCCCGTGAATTGTCTTGGAGCATTTGATGAAATAACAAAAGTAGGTTTAGAAAGTCAGATTTTGAAGCCACCCCTTTATTATTTTGAAGTGAATAGTATTTAGTAATGACTAAATTCAAATTCAACTATTCAACTGTGTTTTTTTTGTTTGTCAAAGAAACACTTTGTGTTTTAATTTTTTTTTCTTCAATTTTTGTATGTCTTTTAAAATTGTTTTAGACAACTAAAAAGTAAATGCGTTTGAAATAAACTAAAAAATAACTTTTGTTAATAAGCAAGTTTTAAGTATGTCTTTAACTTTTATTAAACCATTCAAATTTAATTACCATTTCTTCCATTTTAGGAAGAATCTTTCGAGAGAACATCATCTGAAACACGGGTAAAGCAATTTTGAATCAAACCAAACAATTGAACTCAAATGGAAAACGAGCTTCATCAAAGATGAGTTGTTTTAAAAAAACTCGAGTTCGATTCTTAGATGCAATAATTCTTAGTCATACTATCCTTACCTCACAGTCAAACTTTGAATTATCAAGTCCCCTTTTCTCTGAAAATCGAAGGGTTAACAAAAAAAAATGCATCAAACTTTATTAATCTTATAAAGTCCAAATTATAAAGACTCTTTTCCGCTAAAAATTAAAAGGTTAAGTCTAAATTATAAAGATTTTTTCTCTCCATTTGTCCTATTATGATTATCAAAATATCTCAAAACGAGTGTTGTTTTTATCTTCAACGTAATATTTATTATTTTTTCCCAAGTCTATCTCTTAATTAATATTATGTTAAACTCTCTTAATTAATATTATGTTAAACATTAATATATTCCACTTTATATGTTTATGATTATAGTGAATAAATAAATATTCCCTCCAGTCCTAAATATAAGAGAAGTTTTTTTTCATATTCATTGAATAATTGTTGTATTTATAATCTATATTCATTCATTATTCAATGAACCTAAAAAATGATTCTTCTCTTATATTTAGGATCGGAGGAAATATTTGATAAGATTAATCTCATAAAATCATTGCATGTGTGTTAATCATTATAGTGTTTAATTACCATATAATTATTTTTGCTTTTAAGGAAATTACCATAAATCCTCAAATTTGAAAACTACATATAAAATCAAGAAAAGGAACAATTTTTTTTCCTAAAAAAGTTAAAATAAAAAATGAAACAAACAAGGATGTAATTAGAAATTTGTACTGTCCAATAAATGATTCTTTGACCATTTGACTCCAAAGCCATCACCTTCTCCCCTCTTCTGTCATACAAGTCCAAGTCTTCAGTCCAAACTTCAGCTTCAACATTCTTCTTCTTAATTCCTTCCACAACTTCCTCTTTATCTACCAACAAATTTCTCTAACCCAATTCACAACCGTAACTCAAAATTCTTTCCCATTTCAATTTCCACATTCAAATTTCACACCTTTTTCTTATTTCCTTCATTCTCAATTTCCCTTCAAAATTCACAAACTTTACACTGATTTTGCATCTGGGATTTCTCCATTTGTGTCTAAATTCATCTGGGTAGTGCTTAAATTTTCATATAAACCCTAAAGTTTCCACTTTTACACAGATTTTCATAGGTAAGAAGCAAAACCAATCATGGGTGCAATTGCAGCTGCAACTGCAACAAAAGGGTCAGGTGATGTATTAGGTGATTCTAATACAATTGAAATAACCGGAAAAATCATGGTTTTAGCAATAATTTTTCTATTCATGGTTGTTATGTTTGTTCTAATGCTTCATTTATATGCAAAGTGGTTTTGGTGGCGTTTTGAGGAAAGAACTGTTCCTCAGCCAAGAAACCGCCGTCGTCGACGGCGGTTTGTTTTTGCTCCTGGTCAAGATCCTGTTGTGTATGGAAGTCACCAAATTGGACTTGAAGCAAAAATTCTTAAGTCTTTGCCTGTTTTGGTTTTCAAAAATGAGGATTTCAAAGATGGTTTGGAATGTGCTGTTTGTCTTTGTGATGTTGTTGAAGGAGAAAAAACTAGGCTTTTACCAAAATGCAATCATGGGTTTCATTTAGATTGTATTGATATGTGGTTTCAATCTCATTCTACTTGTCCTCTTTGTAGGAATTTAGTTTCTGTTGAATCATGTAGACAAAATAGTACTGCTTCAAATGGTGAAGAGATGAATGTGTTAGTCTCATCAGAAGGTGAAAATTTGAGTCATGTGAATGGTTTAGAGTCTTCAAATTTTCCTACAAATGTTTTGGTTTGGGGGAATTCTCAAACACAAGTCAGTTCTTCTTTTGGTGTTTCTTTGGAAGAAGGAAGTTCTCAGCAACAACCTAGTTCAACATCATCGTCATCATCATCAACTTTAGGTAGTGATAATGTTAATAGTAGTAGATGTAATGGAAATGGAATGTTGGTGATTGATATACCATTGCCAAGTGAGTTTAGTTCTTCCCCATTGTCACCTTCTGATAATAGGTGTGTTGAAGATGAAATGAAATCACCAATGGCAACAAGATTGAGGTCATTTAAGAGGCTTTTAAGTAGAGACAAAAAGTTAAGTCCTTCAACTCCAAGTTCTATGGATGTGGAACAAGGCCAGAGCTAGTAGTGACCTCTAAAATCGTTGAAATTACGGTTGCAGACTGCAATTTAAAACCATGGCCGGAGATTTGCTATTAGTATTGATTATTTTCACAAGATTTACTACTTTTGAGAGAGAGCTCTCAAAGAGTTTAAGAGTCATGCTGCTTTCCTTCCAATACATGTGCACATAATGGATAAGGATGGCTGCTAATATGATGTCTTGTTATTCAATCCATTTCTTTTTTTGTTAGTATTTGTGCTATAACTATTAAGCACATTAAGTGAAGTGTTTATATTGTATAAATTATGATAGGTTACTTAGTTTATTCAGAAGATGAGATTTGTAGTGTTATTTTTACCATTTTGAACTTGCAATTAGCCTGATTACTGATATGGATGAAATGGAATGAATTGCATACATGTGACTATTTTAGTCATTCAAATTATAATCCATACCATATATTTTTTTCCTATTTCCAGATGGGATCAATATTGATTCTGGTAAGAAACATATGCAGATAATATGATGTTGATATTTTTTGTTTGACTCATATGATGTTGTTCTCCTAAAATTGAATAGAGTTTAAGAAACATTAGCCTTTGTTTAGAGTTTTTTTAATAGGAAAAGAGGTCATACAAAGGAATCATAATAGTGGCTGAAATTTCAATTAGGTTGGCACCACACCCACTAACAATCATCCGTCGCACGCCCTATATTCATTCGTAAAAAGAGGGGGAAATAATACGAAAAAAGTGGGGGAGACATAAACCAAACCTGAACAAGAATTAAGGGGGGAAATGATACAAAGAAAGTCGAGAGACATAAACCAAACTCGAACAAGAATCAAGAAAGTATTTTTGTTTGGATATGTATATAAATGGGTAAAAGAGAATTTGTTTGCCTCTACTGGCCTCTCAAAGGAAGAAACAAAGAGCACTCATTACATGGAGTGAATCTTCACTTTAATCTTTAAAAATGTAGTGGTCTTGATTAGTAAAATTCTCTAAATCTCAAAATGATTTCAATACTAGCTAAAAGCTAAAAGATCATATGAAGAATGGATTTTGTATCATTAAAGCATTTGAAATTAACAATACATTGAATATTGTGAATTTGAATAAGCACTTTTTCAAACCATGATACCTTTACCTTAGAACACGGATTAGAAAAGTAATGAATAAATTAGTAGCCATTTCAGCATCAATAAGACAAATAAGCTAATGTTTAAGGTATGAGTTCACTCTCTCTTGTTTAGATTCCGCTTTCTTAACTCTCAACTCAAGGGACCCAAATCCGACAAAAAAGTTTTCTTTACAAATAATATTATTCTGTTTATTCGGTTGCCTAGACAATGGCAGGCACATGTCCATTTTTTTTCTTAATCATGTTGTCTTTTTCACACATCTTTTGCCTATTGACTTATGCTACACATGTCCCTTTAGGTGATTCTTCATTGCTACTAGATTAGGGAATTCACATTGAGGATCAAAATCAAATGGAACAAATTTTTGATAAATTTTAAAAAAATATTGTCATATTTATAACTTACTAATTTTTTTACACAAAATTTGAGTGATTTGATTTAGTTCATTGTTAACAAAATATAAACAAAAAATGTATCTATATCTGATTTAAATTTAGACTAATACATATACATATACATTTTTTTTCTTATATTTTATTATGGAGTAAATTGTATAACCTAAATTATTGACAGCCTGACAATATCTGTTGTATAACTGTTGAGAATCTGAATACGTGGGCCTTACCCTCTAAATAGGGGTTCATAGTTCATACTCAAGAAAGACATTTGGGGTCATATAGATGGTGTGATTTGCATAGCACATGACAGCCTTGAAAGTGCATCAAATTGGAGTCTCTTGCCCTTACTGATAATGTGTTTTTGTCAATGCCACATTGCCTTATTTTGTGCTTTCACTTTATTACCTAATGAAATATGAACTTGTAAGATCTTAGCCTCTAAGAAATCCCTTTTTCACCTACATGGTACTATATATGTATATATACATGTACATGCATGTATACATACACTCATATGGACACACATATTGTGATGTTTGGGATGAGATATTGCAACAATAATTAAGAATGAGAATTCATAAAAGGAAAGAAACTGATGCAAAAAAGCTGTATAGCTCAAGAAAGATCTTCAATTTTGACACAAAATTGGGAAATGTGAGAAGCATTGGAAGAATGTATACCAATTTTTTTTGCTTGGTTTACTTACAGGTTAAGCTAGATAAAAATTAACGTCCTTGTTAATGAAATCTGTTTGTGGAGGGTATTTTTGTTACACTTCTGTATCAGCAAGCATTTGCATAATTTAATTATCCAAAAATGTGGTCAAATTTTAAAATTTGACACCTTAATGACTTCTTAAAACACAAGATTGACATTGAAATATAACTTTAGTCTGAATTTTTGTTTTCCTTAATCAAATCCAAAGACTAACAAATACAATCATATTGACGCTAAAAAAATTACAAAATCATTCATGTCACTAAGGTCTGTTCTAATACATTGGTCAGCAAAAGTCTCTCAACAAAGTTAATACATTAGCACTCAATTTTGTAGCAAACATTAAATAGGTCATTCTCAATGTAACTTGAATTTGCAACTAGAGTAATGATTTATGAAGCACGAACAGGACGCGATGCCAACAATAGCACATACTATCCGGTAGCAATTTAAGAAAATAAAAGTGATTGAATGTAACCAAATATGCTAGCATTGTGATCGTGTCTACCACTGACACCTTCAATCTGAAGTGTCGATGCTACATAGAAAATGGTACAAAGAGTTAAGTAACCACATAAAGAGGACCATAGTTTTGAACAGGATGAGGACTATTTTGTTGATGGAGAGTCATATATGGTATCTCATTCTCTTCTGATCTCTTTGTTGGTTTAAACAAACTTGTTATTAAAGGTCCAGAAAATGGATTCTTTTGCTTCCCATCATAACCTTTGTAGGAGTTAAGTATTGGACCAGAAACATGACCTTGTCTTTTCTCAGAAACTTTAGCTATAGAATTCTTGTTGGTTTCTTCTTTATCCTTACTTTTCTTGTCAAGTTTCCACCATGAAACCAGGGAACTTTTCCATGATTTCTTTCCCTTTCTCACTTTTTCTGGTCCTGTTTTCTTAGATCCTTCTTCAGGGTACACTGATGAACTCTTCAGTTTTGATTCTTGTCCATGTTCCTTTGCTTCGGCCAGAAACTAGTGAGAGCCAAAAAAAAAAACAGAGAGAATGTATATGTTCATGAAAGAAATATATAGATAAAACATCAAATGTGGATGAATGTATACAATCAATTAGATAATATTGTCAATTTGAGCATACATACTTCGTGTGATGTGCATGTTTAGATTTTAGTAAAAAAAATCAATATAATGTTTTGAAATTTTAATATTGTCAATTTGAGCATACATATTGAAGTATGATATTCCGCAAAAACTATAATTTAAAGCTTGAACAAAATCAAGGTGTTACGGTGATTTCATCAAACTCTCCGCCAATCCAAACTTACGAAATCAGATGAAGCTGTATTTGAAATCATGGCGAGTTTGACGAAATCACAATGCTACCGTGATTTTGTAAAGTTATAACGTATAGTTTTTGTCAAAATCACTTTGATTAAGTCAAACTCAACGTCAATTCAAAGTCGTACTAACTGTGTTGAAAACCAACAACTGAAAAAGAAATAAATACCAGGGAAAAGTCCTGTTGCAGATCAAATCCATAGTCATCATAATGGCTTAATTGTGCTGAAGATTTGTTCATCATTATCAACAAAAACAAACAACTTGAGGAGAAAAGATATTCCAAGATATGAAAACCTCAAGAGAAAATGAAGTTTGATGGTTCCAAAAGATTATCCACCTACACAACAGAACAATGTCTCATCTCATTGTAAAAAAAAACGCATTGAAATGGAAAATAATAGCTTCTAACCTTTGCAGCAAATTAATATACATGAGGTTTGGAATTTACTCTGTGGATGTACAAAAGGGAAACTTCAACAACTCATGAAAAGACATCAATGTCACATGGAGAGGACAGAAACTCTAAATAGTATTGCAATTTTGAGCTTTTTATTCACTTTGTCTTATCAAGAAAGAAATTGCTTCAATAAGAAGGTGCATTAATAAAGAAATGTATCTGTCTGATATAACACAGTACATAAAAATGCAGATTTTTTACCTGACCAAATTGCTAGACTAATAATGCCAATAAGGAATAACAAAATGTCAAAATGGTAAAAAAAATTAAAATCAATATAATGTTTAGAGATTAAAAAAGTCTTGCTCAAAAAAAAAAAACAGAGATTAAAAAAGTCCGCATCCACGGGTATCTACAAATATAATAAACTAATATTTCTTGTACACACTGAGGCAATGGAAGACATCAAGATTCAACAGACGTTGTTATAAATACATACATAATATCCACCGACAAAGTCTCTATGCCGAGAGTTAGAGTAGAACTCAAACTTTTACCATATATGAGTCAACTTTAAGAAATGCATCAACCTCAGCTGGTAAGAAGAATAATTTTTTTTATTTGAAGAGTGCGAAAAAATCTTAATTATAGTAATAATTATAGTTACAGTAACTTACTAAAATAAACTGCTGATTTTTTTTTGCTCGGATCATATAGACTACTAGAATATTACAAATAAAGATCCTATATAGAATGAAGTTAATGTACCTTACAATGTACAATTGAAACTTATCTAACCAATTGGAGTTAGTTTTTGAAATTGAAAGGAACGTTTAGCAAGAGAAGTGGGAAAACATTATTATTCATTATGATTTTACAATTTCTTCCTTCCATTGGGACCATACTTAATCAACCCGTTTTACTTTACCTTCACTTTTTTTTTTGGTCAAGAACTTTACCTTCACTTTTATCATGACAAAAAACTTACCCAAATTATTTTTTTAATTTATTTCATTCATGCTGTTTATATGATATATACGAATCATTTTTGTCAAAAAAAAAAATGATATATACGAATCAGACCAAAAAAAATGTTATGTACCAAAGAATGTACCAAAAATTACTTGTGTTCGTGTCAAAAAAATAAAACTATTTGGTAAAATAACATTATTTAATTTTCTTACTTTACACTTTACTCAATTTAAAAGATTCAAATTCAAAAAGAATAAAAATTTACTTGTTTACTTTTTAAGAAGTTAAAATGGAATATATTACTAAAAGTTTGGAAATTTCAGCACAAGTGTCAAAAACTCAACTGAAAGAGTATCAAATTAAATCCAAAAAACAATAGGTAACAAACAGAAAAAGACCAAAGAACTAAGTCACTCCGTTACAGATAAATACTCAGACAAGGTAAATGATTCAACCACCACAAATGGTAAGAGAAAGCAAAGTAGACCCGAGCATTTCTTTCAATCCAAATCACCCACACACAAGATAGTCATATGAGGTTAAAAGCCAAGCGAATACTTTTGGAAAACCCGCCTAAGGTGTCACATTGATTTAAATGATCTGACACATGTTCAGGATACATTATGTGGAAACTAAGTCAGTGAGAAATATTGTACCAAAGTTTACCAAAAAAATCACAAGAGAGAAATAAGTGTTCTTCATCTTCCAGCATGCCACATCCACATCCACCCTTGCATAACTAAGTATTTGGTTGTAAAATTTGTCATTTAATTAAATCGTATGTTGTTGGTAACCGATTACGCAGCAAACGCCAAGTAAAAAGACTGACTTTTAGAGACACCTCCTTATTCCAAATTTATGTTATGTGTGCAGCTGCCAAGTTGTTGTTAACTGATGACAACAAATGATTATAAACACTTGTAACATTATATTTGTTGTACGCATGTAAATGCCAAATCCACCTCTCAGAAGGATTAGACAGCAAAACAATATTAGTTAAAAAATCACAGTATTCCCTCACCTTCTCCTCCCAAGCTAATAAACGATGCCTCCACTTCCAAGTCTCACCTTCTCCCCCACCCAAGCGAATACATTTCAGCCACCGTTGTCATTTTATTAATAGCAAGATCAAAAAGGCGGCTAAAACTATTCTTTAAAACCATACCATCAGTCCAAGGGTCCCATCAAAATAAAGTTTAGACGCCATCACCTAACTCCCGCCCAATATTATCATCAAACCAACAACCATTTCCCATACCAACCTCATTTTTAATATTAATCAAAAATTTACTTGTTTACTTTAAATAATCATCTTTGATTGTCATACTTTACACTTCACTAACTTTAGAATATCCAAATTCAAATAAAAAAGAATTAAGCTTTTGACAACAACAAAAAAACAATCGCATGCACCATTAATGGTATTCAAAATAGGGAGACTTTGGCCAAAAAGCTGAGTTAAGGTTAAATTTAAACTTTGTAATGAGAAAGGTACCAAGCTTTATTTTTGTAAGGGACACCAAGCTTTATTTTGACATGGGTTGTGTCTTTGTGAGCATCTAGAGTGAGATAGTGAGACTTCACTCTTGTTCAATGATAAAAATTTTCTATCGGTACCAATTAAGTTTAGAGTCGATAATATCAAGGGATTTACTTTTCCTCGCGCGCCCTTTTTTTTTAATTTTACCCATGATCTGGATTATGTTTTCCGAAATAGATTGTTAGAATTTTGCAGATTAATCCGGATAATAAAATCCGGAAAGGTCTTTTACCAAAATTTTAAGTCTTGAAATTCGTAAAATAAATGCAAATAAACATATAAACTAGAAATAAAAAGACAAAAAGATAAAAACAACTCATTTTATTAATATATGAACAATACATTACAATAATGTTGAAACTTTTTAAGCTTATTACATAAGAACCTAAATCTATTTCTAATCTCCTAAGAGTCTAATTCTAATCTCCTAAGAACCTAACCACTGGTATGTGATAGGACATACCAGTAGCTTCCCTGTTGGAGGGCAACCAGGGGAGGAGAGAAGAGGAGGGCGGGAAGAAGAAAACAATGCCCCCCTGAGGGAGGTAGGGGGTGCTCAAATTTACGCCCAGACGGGCCAAGCTAAAAACCACACTGACCCACATGACCCCCCAGATGAACCGCACATCTTTGCAGTGCGGTTCCATCCTCATTGACCGTTCATACAAACCCTGAAAGTTTTCAACGAGGCCCTTATCTATGAAAGGCCAACGATGAAAAACCATGGTTGTAGAAGGAAGAAGAGGAGGAAGAGAGGGTGGGAGAGGATGGTGTGAGAAATGGTGGAGTTTGGAAGGTTATTTATATGGAGGGTGGGTCAAAAAACGGTTGGAAGGTCATAAATGCAGTCAAAAAAACGTGGTAAAACACGTTTTTTGACTTGACCACCGACAAAACATGTGGTGCAAACCACCGGCCATGACACTGATGCAGTCCGGAAAATACAATCCGGAATGCACCTGTTTTTTCCGAAATATATATTCTGGATTAATACGATACCGATGAACGAGAGAAAAATTGGCACTTCTTGTAGGGTTAAGGAAGTTCTGGAATGTATAATCCGGAAAGCTTTAGCATTGGATTCTTTTGTGTGGAGTCATTAATATGTAGGTTTGAATGGTTACAACCACTAACACGTTTTCATTGACTGTAGTAATGACCTAGGGCTCGTTTTAGGCTATAAATAGGCTTCCATCTTCAACAAATACCTTCATTCTTCACTTCACCTCTTTTCTTCAACTTTTTTTAGTTTTTTAGAGGTGTTGGTGGTGTCATGGTCATTGTTCACCGTTCATATGAACCCTGCAATTGCATTGCAATTTGTGTGGGGTTCATATAACGGTCAAGAGACCCTTTACATCAAAGAAAGACACAAAAAAGCACATAACATCTGGTCTGAAATTCGTTTTCCGGATAGCACTAACAATCTGTTCCGGATTATATAATCCGGACCAGAGGTATTTTTAAAAATTTTATAGGGCGCGCGAAAAGGCAGCAGGGTGGGAAAAGTAATTCTCTAATATCAAATATAAATTATAAATGATGTGTATCCATATTATGATATTGGATTTTAGAATATTCCAATAGTTTATTCATTTAATTATGATATCTTTACATTCATTATGTGATAACTTAACAATAGAGACAAAGAGAGAGTAATAACAAAATAACAGTATAAGAGCGAAGCTTAAAAGTTGTCCAAAATTAATTAAACAAATACCTTCTTTTTTTTAGGAAAATTCCAGTTTTTTTTTTTTTTGGAAAGATGGAAAATTCCAGTTGTTAAATGGTGCATACTGTCATTAGATATGACATAGCGATAATATATCCTTACTAATTGAAGGCTTCTGATGCCTTAAACTACATTAAAAGCGGTTAATTACATTATGGTATATTCAGATCAAGATTGTAAATCACAGTATTTGCTACTATTGTAGAGAATTGATATGACCACACTCACGACTAACCACACTATTTTAAAAACTATTAATATATAATTTGTCCATTCTAGAATATAAAATGCAGTACATAGCCCAGCAGCATTTGAAGTTTGTTTTACGAACCAACACTAAAAGAAAACAAGCCTCCACATTTTAAGAGAATAAGAGTGACATGACATGACAAGTATCAATACCAAGAAACTGGCAAAAACAGACACGAAGGAGTAGTATCATATTTTTTTAACAGTCTCCATGTCCAATATTTCCTATACAAATCCTGTTAGACATGACAAAACCTAAGCAGAACATGAAGAACCAGTTCCATGATAATCCTTTATGGACCCTTGTACCCATAAAAAATTCACAACTGGAGTAGAGGTAATGCCATAACAACCCCAAAGATGGAGAAGAGTAATAACATCATCCAAGTTGGAAATCCTTGTTTTCTGTTTCTCCTCACATCCTTCAATCCCTCAACCCTTTTCATGTCTTCTCCTGTGGACTCTACATTGTTTTCCAAAACAGACCTTGGACTTTTATCTTGACCAGTCTCTGACGACGCTGGCTGCTCAGAAGTAACTTGCTCAGAAAGCTGCTGCTTGTTGTACTTCTCCACGTACTCAGGGAACATCTTCCTGAATGTTGCACTGCAGGGAAACAACCATTAATTGTGTAACACAGATCAGAGACATTGCTCAATGTTGATGGTGCGGTATACTTACTTCTTACAATTGAAAGACATTGAAGATTTTGCTAGACGCTGCTTCTCGACAGTAGTAGTGTTTACACTGCCAGTGGTTGGGCTGGTGTCCATCTGCAAAAGAGAAGTTTGTCATACATCGTGAAGTATAACAGACCGATAACATTTGCCTTTATATTTTTAAAAAAAAAAACATGTATTACATGGAACTCTATTAAATGGCTCAACAGCTTATCAACAGCTTATCAACACCTACAACAGGGGAGCCTAACAAGTTTGTAAGTTGTATTAGCTTTTGTTAAGCCATTATTATACAACAAAGACAAGACTACTATGGCTACTCAAACTTGAGCTCCCCTCCCATCCCAACCAATCCACCCAAAAAAACTGCTAAAAGAGGCAAATGCAAGAGCGGTATGGGCCATTTTTTTATGAAAAACCCTTTTTGGAACAACAATTTTAGGAATTTTTATTCATTTGTTACATATTCTTAAACAAATGAGAATCTAAAAAAAAAATTCTAAAAGATGTTTTAAACGAGAAGTTGTTTTGAGTAGTTACTCTTTGAAATCATTGTCGATAGTTTTTTATCTAAAAAAGAGTGATTTTCCTTATAGTAAACAAACGCAAAATAACTTCTGCTTTTTTTAAAATCTCGAAATTATTATCAAAATTATTTATTTTATAACCTGCAACAAACATGCCCAATATCTTATGAGCAAACAAATGCCATATGAGATGGAAGAAACCAGAGTTCAATTAGAATATGAAGAAACCATAACATAATAACATACCATGAATGAAAGAAGCCCGGTAAGTATGCTGCATTCATAAATTGGAAACATCATTATTAGTATAAAACTATGAAATAATATTGAACACATACTATTATAGTCATATACCATTCCCTAGTGCAAGCAATACAACCAACTTTCAAAACTCGGAAAAAATTAAAACATAAGAGGGAGTAAACCACATAAAAGAACTTCAAAACTTAACATACTGACCTTGATACAGACCACATTGGATTCCAACTTTCAGGATGAACTGCAAAAATAGAAAACCCCACAGAAAAATTAAACTGTAGCAACATGGGTAACTATGATACAAATCGGTTTGCCTTCCAATGGATAAAAGAACTTACAATCGCTCATTGATAAACAAATCTTTTTCTGTGTCATGAACCGCCCATTAGGTGTTGTCATGCTACATTATAAAAAGTATGACCTTGGTTATTAAAGATCAAATACATGAAAATTTGAATGATCAAGCATACTGCAGCAAGAAGGCACCTGATTCCAGGAGGTTTATAAGGATATTCCTGAGGAAACTTGATTTTTCCATAGTAATATCCACCTAAAAAGCGACCAAAAAACGTAAATATAAAATAAGTTGAGATAGTAATAAACTGGGTGTTGGAACTGCAAAACCAACACACAATACAGCTGAAACAAAATATCAATCTGCAATAATCATAATTTGCTAAACCTGAGAAAGGTGTTCCCTCACTTCCTTCCAATACGTAATCTGAGATATGAACACATAATAAGATCAGCATCAAGTATCAACCACTAGCTGACAAATAAACTACAATGAAGTTACAGACAATACAAGATTTTGATCCTTTCTTGCTGACAATATAGTAGTATTAAGGAAAAAGAGCCTGAGAGCAAAAGTAAGGTTTGCTGCGTTGCGACCAGTTGGTCATATGGGTTCTACAAAGTTTATGATTACATGTACCAAAGATTCAACATATTCTGTTTTCCTATTTTTGGATATTAAAGCTTATCATAAAATCATATATGAAATGTGACAGTATGAAACAAACTTACGCCACTCAAGAATATCACTTGGTGAAGGACGGGCCACAATATGGGAAACTGGCTCCTGCAGATACAGTAATAAAATTAAGCATTATTGAGTTGACATAATCTTCAAATACTATGATGATCTAGGCAATTGATACAGGCTGAAACAATCCACCTTTGTGAAGTACACACTGTAGCCTAACCAATCATGAAACAATTATTCAGAAACTATAGACACACTGTTAAGAGGAGAAAGGAAACAGGATGATTGATGTGTTCCCAGTCATTCATGCTATAAACATTTCATCGGCCACAAACAACATCAAAATACTAAGCCCAGATAAATAAATACACAAAAATAGAGAGGAGACAAACCAATGATCACAGAACAAGCTAACTATATTGCTGTAGAACAAAATAAGTAAGCATTGGAACCGTAAATAAAAATAAATGGTGAAGAGCAATTTTTGTTGGAAAAGTAAAAATTATGCACTTACTTTACAAAGTGCTCTATACTCCTTCTGAAGGCGCTTGATGCATGCTTTCTCCGCCATTCGACTGATTCAGAACAGAATCGAGAAGGACTACGCTAAACTCTGTTTCTTTATTCTCAAAAAGAAATTTCCTGCTGAGCATTGATTATGAACATATATACATCAATAAATTGAAAATAGAATTAGGTCATCATAATAAGCAATGCTACAAAACAAAAATAATGGGGTAAGAGTAAACTAAAAAAGGCAGTACATGCACAAACACGTGCATAGACACGATGTAAACTGTCATAGTTTTAATATTGGGATCCACAGCATTGAATTAATACAAGAGCTATAGTAGAATAAGGACGTAATAATAAGCAACCTCTGTAAAATATCATAACACAAAACAAAACCAGTACCATATGACGAAAAATGGAGTAACTTTCACGTGAAATATGAACATAGCAGAGATCAACATGCATGCAAGTGTGCTCACACGTGAACTGTGGTCAGTACACGCATACACATGTGTGAGCTGCCATCATGGTACGAATTAGGATCAACATTATAGGGTATAGAGGAATTGAAACAAGAAAATTTATGAATTATGTGGTATGAAATCAGGGCATAGTCACTTAACAATCTCTAATGGATCAAAGTCAATCTATAACAGTTTTTTGTGATGAGAGTTTGTGAAATTTAACATTTTTTTGTGATATTAGAGTTTGTGAAATTTGAAAAGGATTTTCCAAGGAAAAAGCTGTCCAAATGTTATAAGACACCACCTCAACAAGAACTACAAATTCCATGAAAGACATGGATCAAATAACTACCTTAAAATATTTGAGCAACCGCAATTCACATGCCTACATAAAACCTATACTAATAGTAATGTCCATCAAACCTATCATGTCCATAGAGAGTTATGAACTCATCCATAGTCAGTGCTTCAAAATTTTACTAATTATAACTACATCACCACCAATTTAACCATGAATATGTTCTAAGATACCTAAAGCATGGATTATAAAACTAACCTAGGACAACTAAAACTGCATATACATCATAAACATCAATAACCAATAAACCGCAGCAATCCAAATTCACTCATCTCTCAAATTATACCTATGTATATAGTCAAATTATTATTGGGCAAAACCCCAGTCATCAAAAATACATGACTAAATTATAGTACATAGGTAAACCTCATGTTTCTCTCCCTTGAATTAACCCTTTCAAAGTTAACCTCTTTCTTGAATTTCACATCTTAAACAACCTATTACTCAAGCAATTCACATAAACATCATGATCCAAACAAAAAAATTAGGGTAAACAAGGTAAATTGATTCTAGGGTAATGCATTTCCCAAATTCCTATTATTCCCACCACGAATTCCAAAATCAACAATTACCCATCAAAAACCAGAATTTTCCACAATCAAATAATAAAAATCAAAATTTGATCAAACCCCACAATTAAAAAAACCTAAAACTGAAAAATCCCAAATTGAAAACAAAAAAATAAAGTACAACAAATTCAGCTATGAAAATCAGAGGGAAAAAAAACGAAACCTTGAATTATCGAATTCGGCGAAAGAAAGAAGAAAAGGGGTGGAAATTAACCTGAGATCCGATTTCCCCAAATATTGGTGGCAAAAATTCGTGAATTTCCGCGTTAATTATTTTGCCCCTTTTTGGAGAACGAAACAGCGAAGACAAATTCCAAAACGACGGCGTTTAAGAGAGAGAGAGTAAAGTGTGAGTCTAGAAGTGCGTTTTGTAGAAAAAAAGTGATTATAAGATTCATCGCTGTTATACACCGCCAAACAACCCACTTTCGGAAACAGAGTGTAACCTGATTTTTATCTATTTGACCATTTTCACCCTTATTTGTTAAAGACATATGGTATTGAAGTAAGGGTATTTATGTAATTGTAAAGAGGAAACCAATGTACTTTTCTGACTCTTGCCGACGTGTTATTAAAGTCATTAATATTTTTTGGTCCAATGTTGGAAAGAGAAAAATGTCTCCTTCATTTTCATGGTACAGTTGCGGTAATTGTCCTGCTCCTGCCTTAATAAACTTACTTCCGACAAATTTTACTATCATCACAAGCATTAAGCATAAATGAATATTGTTTAGATACATACTTAACTATCATCACAAACATTAAAAGATTTTCTTTAATAATACAAAAAAATTATAATTAAATAATTTAGCATTTTGAGAAAAAGTCTTTTTTATTTATGTAACTAAATACAATTTATTTATGTTTGTGACCATAAAAAAATATCTCTTTACTTTGGATAAGGTATAGGTTTCAGGTCGTGTTAGGATACTTTTCCTTTGTTTCAATCTTCAAGTTTCTAATTATTTTGATATGTTTTCTCAAAATAATATTTTCGCGTGTATAAAAAAAAATTAACTCATTTAATCTCGTAATTTTTGTTGGATAAAAAAATGTCACACTTTTGTATTTAATGTATGTTCTTTGTGGGTTAAAATCCTCTTCATTTGATAAAATAAATGAAATTTGCAATTTAGAGAGAGATAGACACAAAAAATATATAGTGAGTTCTACCACTAAGTGAGTTCTACCACTAAGTGAGTCCCACCATCATTAATTATATTTTATTTTTTTCAAGATTTTATGTGTCTTTATCTCTCTAAATAGAATAAATGGAGAAAAACTCTTGTATAATAAAACTTAGTAAACTTGTAATAAACATAGACGTGTATATTTTTATAATTGTATTCTAAAAAATTTACAAATATAATTTGAAACAAACGCACCCTAGATATGAAGTAGAGAGTCTCTGTTCGAGCTCAACTTTAATCCAAATGCATGTAAGATATTATAACTTTATATGAGTTTAGTTCCTACAAATTTGATTAAAAGTTTACAATATCTCTCGATGATCATTTTAAAATATCGAAAATCTTGCATGTCATGTTGAAAGAAATAAACATAAAGGAGGGTTACTACTATAGAAGTAGAAACGTGGAGGGTTGAGAATAAATGTGTGCATTCTACTAGATCATAGTTCAAGATTGTGACAACACATTACACATGCATGGTTGATGCATATTCCAATCCAAGTAGAAACAATTGGGAGAGTACCCGACGAACTGCCAACTCCCTTGATGGTTTGAAAGTAGTAGCTTGACCCAAACATTTTATTTTAATGAAAGGGTATGTCAATATCATTTGTCAATTTCTTATATCAAGTATCAACTATGAACTACCAACAAAACATCTCTCGTGGGAGGGAGGAGGAGGGGGAACAGGGACAGAAAGGTGGGGAAATGTGCGGATATTGATCCCATTTGGTATTCTTATAATGTGGGTCAGTGTGAAATGCACATTTCTTTCCTTCATATCTTATCATACAATAATCTTTTTTTTATCTTGATAAAATGACAATAGTTATTAAAAATTCATACTAGAAGAATTGAAGTTTGAACTATGATCATTGTGTTTGGCGTAACAATTTCGATATTTTGTTAGATAAATTAGAACTTATGGATTATGATAAATTAATTTAATTATCTGTAAAATCATTTTACTTATGAGCTCAATTATTATATAATTACACTGTAAAGTTTACACGTGCATCTAATGATGTGTCGATGCTGACAACATCTCATTAGATATATGTATATAATAAATGTATTGTACATACTAATAAATTCTCTATTTATATACATCAAATAAATCATACTACATTGATAATATCAGTTCATCAATCATTTATGAAAAGTTTTATTAACTCCGAAGTTACGTCGAGCAGACCTTGTTGTTGCTAGATTCTTAATTCATGAGTTGTAAGGGGGATTTATGTCACCATAAATAGAAACTAAAGAAAAAAATGACACTATACTATAACTTGATGAGCTAAATGAGTCTTTGATCCTTATATTTATAATGGATTTCATTTTTAGTCCTAAAACGTGGCAAGTTTATGTCCTTATAAAAAATTTCCACATAGTTTTAGTCTCCACTAAATTAAAATTTGTTTAATTATACTTAAAATTTTAAATTTTTGAATTATTTTTTCATATGGGTTGAGAACATTATAAGAAACTCTTTTACAAAAAATTAATTTTTTTCAAACATCAAAAGTTTTTAGATAATAGTAATGAAAATTCGCACCTATAAATCAAATTTTGAACACATTTTTTTGCAAATTTTTTTTTATAATGTTCTAAACATGTTTGGAAAAAATCATTCAAAAGTTTAAAAGTTTATGGGTAGTTAAGCAAATTTGAATTTTATAAGGGTTGAAATTTTTTATAGAGACGCAAATATGTAATTTTTTTTACGAGAACTTAAAATGAAACTTGTTATATTTATAAGGATAAAAAAACTTATTTAACTCTTATTTGATTGAATAAGTATGTAAAAAAGTTGGAAACTTCTACCACATGCATTAAGACATTTATTAAGGAAGCAAGTCTTTCTTAAAAAAAAAACGAAGCAAATGCAACAATTATATCTTGAAACTTGTGTAATGAATTTTTATTTTTATTTTGTACAAATACAAACGATGGCTTAAGCCCAAAAAAAACAAAACTAAGAAATTAGACTAATCTTCTTAGGTATGCAAACCCCTTCAATTTAAGTGTTAGGAGTTTTAATTAAATAAAAGATAGAAACACAATTAATATAATATCAAGTTTAAATTAAAAAAATTAAAAATACTTTTGAATATTATATGAATCATACACAATTGATTTTTATTCATTCTTGTGTATTAAATGGCTTTGAAAGTCACGTACGTGGGTCACTGATATTACAATCAACTACAACATAACACCCTTATGACATTTTCAAAGTCATTCATGTTATGTGAGAATGAATATTATATACGTTAGAAATACAAATTAATTCTAAATTCTAACACTTATTTCATTTTTGCATTATGTGTCTGTTATGTATAAATTAGTTGATTTTTTCTTTATAATTGCATAAAATTTGACGATATTCCTTTATTTTTTTTAGACAAATTATAAATTAATTCTGTTATCATGTGAAATTTAGACAAGGAACGCCATCATTATTTATCATTTTATTTGTCCTTCATTTATCTTCATCTATTTCTTTGTATTTTCACATGTAATTAAAAAAAAAGATCTTTTGCCCATCTAAATATTTTCTCATGTTATTAAAACATGTGTGTTCTTGCTACCAAAAAAAAACATGTGTGTTCCTTTAAATATTTATGCATAATATATATTACAAAAGAAAAAGGTCCCTTTATTATAAGCCCTTACATAGGGTAGAACAAAGCAGAAGGCAGTCCAAACCCTCGCTTTAGGATACAAAAAATCATAATTCTTTGAGAGAAAGTACCATAAACACAATATTATCTTCTTCTTTTTTTTACCAAAGAATGTGATGATATACTACAATATATGATAAAAATAGGTAGACCGTATTTAATATGATTTTCTTGTCGTATTTAATTTTTACGAACTAGGTACAAACATTAGGGTGGTAGTTAAGCCCATGTCTCAAAGAAGAGTTAATGGTGTTGTTGTTGATGGAACAAATTGGTGAATCAACGATGATGGACTCATAGATCCATTCTAACACCATATTTGACAAAAATGTATCAACTCTGAAGTAGCAATAAATGTCACAAGAAAGGAAGGATTTGAATTGTGACCATTTTTAAAAATTATTCCTGAAACTTAAATCAGAATATATGCTAAAAAAAAAATCTTGGTTAGTGTGAGTGGTAATAAAATATTATAATATTGGGACCAGAGAACTCTGGATAATAAAATAAATAAAAGGACCAGAAAAATTATGGAATAAAAGACTGAAATAAATAAAGTAGTAAAGGACCAGAAAACTCTGGATATATATAACTGAAATAAATAAAGCAGTAAAGGACCAGAAAACTCTGGATATATAACTGAAATAAATAAAGCGAAAAAGGACCAGAACACTGGAAATATTAAGAATAAAATAGTTAATTAATAAATAGGACCAGGAGGTTCTGGATAATTATTAAGTAGTAGGTTAATAATTTGATTTTAGTTTAAGGACCAGAGCACTCTGGAAAATTAATATAGTTAGTTATAGGTTAAATGTGACGGCCAGAAATTAAGAGATGAGAGAAGAGAGAGAACACAAGAGATTTATCCTGGTTCGCCTAACTGGCTACGTCCAGTACCCACACTATGTGTGAGATTATCCACTATAGTATCCTGCTATCAGAAACTTCTGAATAGCACTATAATATGTTGATCACACTAGATCAATCCGATTACAGTCTGTATTATCAACCTCAACAGACTTCTACGATTCTTGATCACACAAGAAAAGTTCTATCTCAAACTATTAAGCCCAATAGACTTGAGATCTAGTTACACTTTGTATGGGGGTGGGTGTTGGTTGAATATGGTATCTCTCTTGAAGATTTTAAATGGTATCTCACTTGGAGATTTTAAATGTATCTCACGTGTAGATTTCAAAATAATATCTCAAAGAGATATTTTAAATAATATCCCAACTTGAAGATATTATCAATACAAACTTATAGTGATATCTTAAATACAAGAGATGAAAGATATTTGCTATGTTGTTGTAGTTGAAGAGCTTTTGAATATTTTTGAATAATATTCACGTGAGAGAGAGATTTGTTTTTGTTTTGAGAGAGTATGCAATCTTGTTGTAAGCTCTTGCAAATAGATGTGGAGATGTGCTTGTATTTATAGAAGCCTAAGTCTTGAAGCTTTACAGACAAAGACAACTGTGGTATCCTTTATAAAAACAGCCCATGTGCTTGTGTTTTTATTGCTTGATGCGCAAGAGTGCCAAAAAAGGAAGCCTTTGTGAGTTGCCGAACCTTCTTCAGAACATTCTTTGTGTTTCAGCTGTTTTGGAAATTGCACATGCGTGGCTGTATGCCAGCTGTGATATGGTGGCAACTAGGATGTCATCATTATCTTGTTGTACCTTCAACAGAACATTCTCAAGAACGTTCTTCTTGTGTAAACTTATATTTTATTTTTCTTCTTTCTTTTAAGACTCACGTGAGTCTTTGGTCTTTTGATGATGATTATTCTTTTTTGTTGCAAAGCTCTTGAGAAATGCCTTGCTATGTGCTTGTATTTATAGAGGCTGAAATTGAGAAGCTCACTTGAAATGTACATGAACATACAATTGTTTGGCTTGTACGAAAAAACAGCCCATGTGCTCTTGCTTTGTTGCTTGATGCACAAGTGTTGCAAAAGATGTGTTATTCCAAGTGAAGAATGTTCTGAAGAACATTCTCTTCTTTCTAGCCATTTGAGACAGCCCACGTGAGGTTGTAGTACAGCTGTGCTTGAGTTGTAATTGGATGTGATGGTGTGACATCATCCTTATCCATTTGTAGTTTCACCATAATGTTCTCAAGAACATTCTTTCTTTGTAAAACAATTTTTTTCTTCTTTCTTTAAGGCACGTGCTTTTCCAATTCCTTTTTTAAATGCAAAGGCCTTTATGTAATCATATGATATTCTTTCCATTTATG
>Ga0228711_1003433_pt1 | contig 24578 bp, 18 predicted proteins | sample MedpolnodulmetaG_2_FD_177996 | JGI IMG/M metagenome (GOLD analysis project Ga0228711, IMG submission 177996) | Root nodule microbial communities from Medicago polymorpha collected in Santa Monica, California, United States - brown nodules | ecosystem: Host-associated > Plants > Roots > Nodule... | reverse complement strand
TTTTTTACGTCATTTCATATTTATAAACAAGTTAGTTTAATACACTAGTTTATCAACTATAAACTAGCTTATAATTTATTTGGAACTATCTTCCGATATAAATTAACTTGTTAGTTATATCCTATTTTTGTTAAACAAAGCCTTAATAGCAAAAATACAGAAGTTTTCGATTCTAACATCACTAGTGTCTATTAGAGTGTTCAAAACCGAACCAATTCAATAGAAAAACTGTAAACTGAACAATTCCAAACTAAAACTGTAAAAAGCGACATTTGGTCCGGATGTATTCATATCATTTTTTTTACTCAACCACATGGTTTGCTTCGATTTGCATTTTTTATTTTAGCAACCGAGTCAAACCAAACCAAACCGCAACATAAGAAAAACATATGTCACCTAGACCAATACTCATAGAAAATTCAATGAAAACTTTTTTCAAATGACATATTTTTTTACTTGTTAAGTTTCTTCTTTTCTTTTTATTTCAAAAATGTATTTATGTGCTACTTGAACTTCCATAGAATGATAAAATCTTAAGCCTTTTGCATTTCTTACAAAATATGATTACTTTTTGTTCACATTTTTAATTTTTTCTACGTAGTTGGAAACATTGTTGGAAGATAATGAAATTGTACCATTGGTGAAATTTAAAACATTGGTGAAAATATGTTGTGTTTTAATTTTTCAACTTGATTTTAATGTTGGAAAAAAAAATTGATTCAAAAAACCGCACCAACCGATCTAACCTAAACCTCATTTATTTGATATGATTTATATTGTATTTCAAAAGATAATCGAACCAAAATAAAACCGCATGTTTTTTTATCTTACATTTCTCGAATATTGATGAAAATATGATGAAACAGTGCACAAGTACAAAACCAAAGATAGCCACCTATACCAAAACGTGAAAGATCAAAATACAAGTCATCGTACCTAGAGATGGCAATACGGGCCAGCCGCCCCGTTTAGGCTCATCCCACTATTAGCCTGCCAAAAATGGGGTGGGCCAACTTGAGGGGGTGGGCTCAAACTCACACCCCGCCCCGCTTAAAGGCGGACTAGTGGGCTGCCCCGTCTAATTTTTTAAATATTTTTTCTATTATTATTAACAAATACGCTGCTATTATAAAAACAATAAATTCTCTAATATTAAACAAATCTCAAAATAAATCTATCATACATCCAACATAAAACAAATTACAAAATAAGTCCAACAACATAAAATAAGTCTCAATATAATGCCGTGGTGAATCAATTTTTTTTTAGAGGTAGTGGATTAGTGGTGAATCAGTTATCAGTTATCACTATCAGGGAGAGTGAGACAATTTGAGGTTGGGTTGATATCATTTGACTCAATTGTTTATGGGGTGTGTATATTAAAAATTCGGTCACTAATAGTAAAAAAAGAAAGTTTAATAAGTCCGCGGGCTAACCAGCCCCACTCCGCTATGATCCGTTTTTTCAACGGGCTTAACAGGGGCGGACCAACTAGAGAGATGAGTTCAAAATCTCACCCCAACCCACCTAAAATGACGAGTTAAAAGGACTGGCCCGACGAACCGGACCCCTTTTACCACCCCTAATCGTACCAACGTTGATTAACCAATGCGCTGGGACACTGGCCAACATTCTCGGTTAATCTTTCAGGAAACCAAACACTCTGACGTGCTCACTAATCAACCCCAATTCAAGTTTTTCAGCCGCAGAACCAAACACTCCCTTAAGAAACGATTTATTAACACTTTGGCACCGTTGGGACTTCGCCGTTAGCCGCCGTTTCACCGCCACCTTCGTTTCGCAGCCGTCTTCTTACCTAACCCTGTAGCTCAATCTCATCTCGTGTCGTTGTGCGCACATCTCACTGAAAGAGAAGAAGCAGTGCACCTTCCTGCGGAGCCATGAAGCTCTTGAATCATCTCCGAAACCTAAACAACGGTATCACAATCCACCACCACATTCTCCGTAATCGATTTCACCCTCTCTTCTTCAACAACCCCAAATTCTTCTCCGATTCTTCATTGCCTCAACAACCCACCACCAGTACTCCTCAGGTTCAACAACCTTCTCCTCCTTCTTCCTTGAACCGCAATGAACTCGCCAAGTTCGCTGCCATTGCTGAAACCTGGTAACACCTTTCAATTCTCCTCTTTCTCTTTCTGATTCTAATAAAAAAACAAATTTTGAACTGGTTTTTGATTTTTTTTTTTCAATCAGAGATTAAGAAATTTACTATCTTTTCTAATAATGCTCAGTCAGGAACCATAAGAATTGAAAGGTTATGGATTTAGGCTCTGTTTGGATAAATAGCTTAATTTTCATCTTATAGCATAAAATAAGTGCTTATAAATAAGCTATTTCTATAATAAAAGATAAAATAAACTTAAATTATTTCTGTATAAGCTGTTTTAATAAGCTATCTTAGAGAACTTGTGATAATAAGCTGCTGAAAATAGCTTATGAACATATTGTAAGCTGTTTTCATAAGTTCTTAAACAGTCTCACAATAGCTATGTCAGTAGATAAACTCAAATAAGTCAATCCAAACAGACCATGAGAGGGTTGTCATAGTAAGAAAATATGGATGATAATTTTTTGTATTTGCTATTTTGTTGATGTATGTATAATAGGTGGGATTCTGAAGGGCCTTTCAAACCATTGCATGTGATGAATCCTACAAGACTTGCTTTCATTCGGTCTGCATTGTGTCGACATTTCAAGTAAGCAACATCTTTTATGTTTCTGTTTTCTAATATACTTGTTAGTTTTTCCAATTCATTAATCGTCCCTTGCTGTTCGTACCTCTATTTTGAATAGGGTAGAATGTCGTATGCTGTGTACTGTGTTTTAATTTCATTGTTTTACTTCTGGAATTTAGTAGAGGAAAAAACTTAGGTGCTTTTCGTATGGTTCTTAACTGAATTCACCATGATTTCCACAAATCCATAATTTTCTCAAAGTTTGTTATATCCAAAAAAAGGTGTGTTTTATTAGTTTAGAACCATATGAAAAGCACCAAGGAAATGCACCTAAGTTTTGTCCTTTAGTAAATTATAAGACATAATCTGGCTGTGTTGGGTTAGAAACTTAGATACCAAATCCGCTATGATAATTGTGTTCCTTTAAGCACCAAACTTTCTATGCTGTCTGAGTTAGCATTGCCATTTATGTAGCTGGTATAACTTATTGAATCCGTAATACTCAATATTTGCAATACAAATACAAGGCTAAAAATCTGGTTTAGTGCTAACAATAAGCGAGTGATATAAGTAAACTTCTAGAATCCAATGTAATCATGTAAGATGACTCTTGTGAAACATTTGTCAGCAAAAGCTCTTCTTTTTTTATGTAACCCAAATGAGGAAACAAGAGGAAAAACAAAAGGAAAAAAGTTATTATTGATAATAATAGGTGTTATAAAATAGCCGCCATGGAGGATTTTTTGCCAACCGCTATGGCCAATTTGTGAAGGATGGCAGTTCCATGGCATTTTATGGTGGAAATGACTGCTTAAAATAGCGGATTTTTGGCTTTCCGCCGATGTCTTCCATTCGCAATGCATAACAATGTAATAAGGTTCTTTTATATGTTTGTATTGTCTCTTTGGGGTTATTGCCTCTTAGGGCCATATTACAATAATTAAATATCCCTTGTCTCAGGAAGGACCCTTACAGTGCTAAACCCCTTGAAGGACTTAAAATCGTTGATGTGGGCTGTGGAGGTGGAATTCTTTCCGAGGTATACATTTTCTCCCTTTTCTTGTTTGGGAAAGACATTTTCTTTTTCTATCTACTATAGCCTGTCATTAACTTTGGGTTGTGTTCAATGGCTATATTGGCTGGAAGTGTTGAAATATAAATTTGATGACTGTATTTCTTTTTATCACGATCCTCATGGAAATCTGTAACTTTATGATGGGTTCAGAGTCTATTATGTTTGTTAGCTAGACAAGTGGAAACCTAAATCCTTTAAGTGATATTTATTCTGCTGTCTCTTTTGTGCAGTGTGTTAAATTTTGTGTGTTTAGCATCAAAAGAATGATATTTTTTATTGTTATTTTTACTTATACATCTCTTTTGTTCTTCAGCCATTAGCTCGGATGGGAGCTACTGTGACAGGTGTTGATGCTGTAGAAAAGAATATCAACATTGCTCGACTTCATGCTGTATGCTTAGTGTATAAGTTGACTATTGATTTTTTGCAATGGTTGTTTCTAGTTTGAAAATTGTCTGAATAGTCCTCCCAAATTGATTAGATTTCAGTTAATCAGTGGAAGCAGATGTAGACTACTTGAATTTAAATTATTATTATCTACTAATATTAGGTATACTTGGTAAATTATATCTTCAATATTAGCTGAACCACTCACTGTTCCCTGTTCACAGGAATCGGATCCAACTACTTCAACTATTGAGTTTTGTTGTACAACTGCTGGTACGTATGCAAATCTCAATTGTGTGGGACAAACATTCTTGTATACTTTTGTTTCATATCCATGGTGTGCATGCTTTAAATTTGTTTCCGTTTGGAAGCTATCCACTTGTGACTATAATTGCATGTCCCACGTTTCCTACTAAATTTTGAAGTAGTCTTTCCACGGGTTGCAGTTCTTTGCTGGATAGTTTAGAGTTTGAGAAAGTTCTGAACTTAGGATGCTTAACATGAAAAGGATCCAATATTACACTACAATTATTTTTCACTTGGTAGTTTGTATTAGCTTTTGCGGTTCTGGTTCTTTATTTCTTGTTGCAACTTGCAATTAATAGCCAATTTATGTTATGTATCGTAGCTTAGAATCTACCTTTGGTTGTGGAGAAGTCCAAAACAGGATTATTTTTTATTTTTTTTTGTACTTTGATCTTATTTTGTCCTAGTAGGGTTTTACATTGATGAAATAACTCTCTATCCGTCAGCAGTTCTCATCTAACAAGGTGATACTTCTTTATATGAAACTGCTGCCCAAATGGGAGAATAAATTTCCAATTCAAAAGATAGTCACATGTCTTTATTCCTTCATTCCTTCTATGTTTAGAACTTTTCTTTTTCTCTCACTTGTTCCAATTTTGGTCTTGGCAATTACGTAGCATGCTTGTTGAAAATTAAATGCTATTGCCTCGTGTGAAAACTAAACTCTGGTTATTGCTTTGGATATCATTTGTAGAAATAGATTACATTCTTCTGGTTTATTTAGAGTTATCCTTCTGTTTTAGGGTATTATGCTTTGTATTTTTTACTCACAATTTGTAATAGTTTTTCAAAATGACTAATCAGAGAAGCTAGTTGAAGAAGGAAGAAAATTTGATGCAGTCATGGCCTTGGAGGTACTCTTTCTGCCCCCTTCCTCTGGTTGTGTTCTCAGTCACATATTAGGTCACACAATGAACCTGGGTTTTGAAACACACACACACACACACATATGTATTAATGTAGTGTAAAATTTTAGATGGTAGTACCCAGTACTCGACAAAATAATGCCTAAGTTCACTACAAAAATTGGATTTGAAGTGTATCTTGTTTTGGTACTGCTCAAATATATAATGCATACAAGCACCTAGATATAATGCATACAAGCACCTAGATATAATTTGAAGGTTCATAGATGTGTATATTTACTGCTGCATCACTGATATGCATGTTTGAGTTGACCTTGTATAGAATAACTCAAATAGAGGCTGGTTTTGAATATGGTTTAGATATTGTAATGATTGATCATTATCCATTTATGAAAGATGAAATGCTTTGAATTTTGTTTGGAAATCAATCCACATGGTTTGCCTTGAATTTTTCCAGGTGATCGAGCACGTTGCAGAACCGGCAGAGTTCTGCAAATCTCTATCAGCGTTAACGATTCCAGATGGAGCTACCGTCATATCGACAATTAATCGTTCAATGAGAGCCTATGCAACCGCCATTGTTGCAGCAGAATACATCCTACGCTGGGTATTTTATATTTCTCAAGCTCATTCCTCTATTTTATTCTTAAAATTTCCCCGTTATATTAAAAAACATCGGGGTGGTAATCAACATAACAAAGGTGGTTAGACATCGATAAAATATCAACAGAAATAGTACATAAGGAAGTATTACATTTACAATTGCTATGATGCAAATTAGAATAAAGGAAGTGGCCATCATTGTGACATATATTTGAAACATGGCAGCTTCCAATGGGCACACATGAGTGGTCCAAATTTCTTACTCCAGAGGAACTAGTTCTGATCCTGCAACGTGCCGGTATCAATGTAAGCAACACACATTAATCCATAAATAAGACCCTTTCATTTTGTTTTTTGTTCTTATCGTGTTTCTGGTTGGGCACAGGTGGAGGAGATGGCGGGATTTGCGTATAACCCAGTGACAGGAAGATGGTTGTTATCAGACGATATAAGCGTCAATTTCATTGCCATGGGCACTAAAGCAAACAACACTGAATAGAATAGGATAGATAAAAAAATAACCTAGAATTTTCACTTTATCTATTTATTTATTTTTTTAATTGTAAGATGATTTTAAATTTGTCTTGAATGCTGAATAAGCATTGAAATTTTAGGAGAAAATAGGGGAAGAAATTTGGTTGGTTTTGAATACTTAACTGTTTATTGAGACTAAACTCATCAGAACAAAATACTTAAGGGAACTTGGACATGGATTACTGGTTTCTCTAGATATATAGGGAAAGCAGATGTCATGAAAGCTGAATTGCTCGCTATTCTGCAAGGTCTTTATCTAGCCAGGAGCAGGGTTCACCCATGACGTGTGTTACACTGATTCTGTGTTGTCTATTTTGTGTCAATCTTGTTAAAAAGGCAACTTCAGAGTTTCACAAGTATGCTACCCTTATTCGGATATGCTGCAATTGTACAGGAGTACTAGGCCAGGCAACTCCTATGCTGAAATCATGGCCAATTTTGGTTCTACTAATGACGAGTTTGTTGTAGTTCATGGCAATCCTCCTCAAGTTATTAGCATTTTAATTCTTGCTTATTGTTCAGGCATCTCGTTTGTGAGAACCTGATATTTTGATCTTCTTGTTTTAGGGGTCTCATTTGAACTATGGACACTTAAAATAATGATTAGTTAAGTTGATTTCAATGCTAAAACAAATTTTAGTTGCTAAAATAGTCTTATTAATTGTATGTAGTTAATGAAATACGAGTTAAGTGAGTTGAAATGCAATCAACAAATGTATATTAGTTTGGGTGTGAATCTCGAATTTTTCATTTATTCACCTAAAAAAACTGAATTTTTAGTCACTATGCAACTTAATAAAAAATAAAGGGAAAATTTTAAGTTTGAGATTTGTAATGGTTATTTTTGTCACACATAAGTCCTTTAAATTTGAGGTTTATAAGAGATTGATCTTTAAGTTATTTTGGTCACACATAAGTCTTTTGTAAACAGTTTTAATTTAGTCCTTCTGGCACATTATCGTTTTGGTTAACGGAATGACTAAATTGAAAACGTTTATAAACATAAAGGACTTATGTGTGACCAATCTGTTACAAAGCTCAAACTTAAGACGATCAAAATAACTTAAATGACAAATCTGTTGCGAACTCAAAGGATCTATGCTATAATTTAAAAAAAAATGGAAAAAAATTAAACAATCAAACCATATAACATTAAGTGGTATCACTCATTCCACAATTCTAGAAAAATCGCAAGAATTATACATTCTAATAAAACTCCTGCTTCATCTAAAACTACACATTCAACTAATTTGATTAAAATTGAAAAGAAGAAAAAAAGAGTTGATCTTTAGATTGATGGAGAAGAACAGAGTTTCCTGAGAGTAATAGAAGTCCTTGTAGTTTGATCCAACAATTCACCCTTCCAAGATTGAAACCCAGCATCTTTCCTATTAATCTCATGTTTCCAAACATACCTAGCCTCACCATACATCATCACCAACGAACCCGGTTCAAGCAAAACCGGAACAGTTTCATGACCCAAAGTAAAATCCATAACACAAGAAGATTCCAACGAAACTATCGCAATTCCATCTTCAAACTTTAACAAATCAACATGCGCACAAATTCCTTCACCTGGTTGATAAACATTCGTTATCATCTGATCGAAAAAAGGATCCCTCTTTGAAAGATTTTGCAGGAAAGGGGAAGATGAAGAAGAACATGATTTGCAAATTGAATCAGAGAGTTTGATTGCCCAACGAGGGAGGTTTTGATAACCGAATCGCATTGATTGGTTGATTGATGGTTGTGTGAACCAATTTTCCGATGCGATTGATGAGAGTAAGCGAGATTGTTTGTGGGGTGATAGAAAGTTTCTTACTATCCATAACCCTTTTACCTTTTCTATGCGTTCCCATTTCTTTAGATTCGAATAGCAATTATCGGAATCTGAATCGGAGGAGGAGGAGTGGCCGAAGACTTCTTCCAAAACTGCTTGCTGCTCGTACTCGTTCATCATCTTTTTTTTCCTCACACTCGTTGATTCTGTTTTTCTTTCCAGACTCGATGTTTATTCTAGAGAAATAGTAGCAACACACTCTTTTCAACACACTCTTCTGTTAGAATGTGCGTGACTATCATTTCTCTTCTTTAAATCCTCTTTCTTGTTCAAAAAAATTCTTTAAATCCTCTTTATTTCTCCTTAAGTTAGATCACTTTATTTTATTTTTTCTTTTCATTTTCCTCATAAAAATCTAAAAAAACTAGAGAACTATCAAATATTTTCAATAACAAAAAATAATAATATAGAGAAATAATAGCATATACTTTTAAGGATTCAATGAATTTTAAATAATTGTGTTTAAGCCTTATTCGTGAAAATAATAGGGATTCTTTCCATCAAAAACATAATTACAAAAATATAAAAAATTATTCCGACGAGACACATGAATGATTCTTTAACAAATTTTTATTGATCTTGTGTATTTCTTAGCTGACGAAATCCATATGAATTATGAACGTTAAGTTACGTGGACCGGCATGCATGTCCATGACCATGAGGTAGTAGTTTATTCATTTTCATAATTTTGCGTGCCACTATCTATATATATCTCTATCTCCTCAAACTCTTCTCAATCTCAATCCATCTCCTCTACATTACAAAGAAAATGTCAACCGATTCACAACCACCCACGGGACCCTCCCTTGCCCGTTTAGCCACCCTCACAGCTCACCTCCTCCCCTCCGGCAACCAACAACCCTCTGATCACCTCCTCCCTCACCCTCTTTTAGCTCAATCACCGGTGGCCAACCTCAACGGCACCTTAACCATTGTTGATGAGAGAACCGGCAAGAAATACCAAGTTCAAGTATCTCCAGATGGCACTGTCAAAGCCACTGATCTCAAGAAGGTTAGTTTTGTTATGTTTCTTCATGATCATTAATCAAAGTTTCATTTTCTGAATGAATCTCTGCTTTTTTTTTTAATTGTTTGGAATTCTATAGTTTCCTATTATTGAATGTGCTTCTTTTTCTTCATTATGGTTCTTTTTCATTGTGCCTTGTTTGGATAAACAACTGAATTAAGCTCTTATTATATAAGTAGTTGTTTGGTTGTTTGGATTGACTTATTTGAACTTGTCGATTGATATTAGTTTCGTGAGACTGTTTGGGATAGCTTATGAAAACAACTAATGTCGTTGTTCATAAGCTGTTCTCGGATTATTTTCACAAGTTATCCAAGATAGCTTATGAAAACAGATTATAGCTTTATACAAAAACAATTCAACTTTATTTTATCTTTTTGTATTGAAATAGCTTAAACATAAGATAAAAGCAAATCAAATTGTTTTCATATAAACTATAGGTTGTTTTCATGAGCAATTTTGAAAAGCTTATGGAAATAAGTTGAAAACAGTTTATAGACATGACTTAAGTAAGCCATATTCATAAACTCTATCACGTAGTGCCATAAGTGATTATTATGTTTGTAGATAAGTTTAAATAAACAAATCCAAACATTCCTATTTTCTTCTTCAAATAATTGATTGTTTTGTATTTGTTGCCTTGTGTGGTGTTCTCTAATTTTTTTAGTTTATCTGCAGATATCAACCGGTAAAAATGACAAGGGACTCAAGTTATATGATCCTGGCTATTTAAACACAGCTCCTGTTCGATCAACAATTAGTTATATTGACGGTGATGAGGGGATTCTTAGATATAGAGGCTACCCAATTGAGGAGTTGGCAGAGAAAAGCACTTTTATGGAAGTGTCATATCTCATTAGTGAGTACTGTTTTTCACTGCCAGTGTATGTATAAGATTTTGTTTATTGAAGAGTTGATAAGACATTTACACTGATATTCACTTAAACAGACAAGACATTTTAAAGTATTAAAAAGCCCTTACGAAGCTTATAGGTTTTTATGGATAAATTAATCGAGAGAGCTTCTAAAAAAATGGAGATATACGAAGCTAATTCAATTTATACAAGAAGTTGTTGTTTAACAATAAATTTAAGAATAGAATCAATTGTAGAAGCCAAAAGCTACAAATTGTAGCTTCAAGTAGAATCAATTCTACAAGCAAAATCAATTCTACTTTAAATCATCCAAACATCATAAAATCAATTCTACAACCTCTAGAATCACTTTTGACCCTCTAGAATTGAAACCAAACACATGTTTAATATATTTTCCTTTTTTCATAAGTGCTTGCCAAGCAGCTTATTTAAAATGTCTTTAACTTAACCTTTCTCTTTTTTCTAAGTGTATGGAAGTTTACCCACCGAAAGTCAGTTAGCTGAATGGAATTTTGCTATATCTCAGCATTCAGCTGTTCCACAAGGAGTTTTGGTGAGCTTTTTTTGCTATATCTTGTAACCTTCACAGTCACATCGGTTTTGTGGTCGCAAAATCCTATCTGCCAAGTCATAGCATTTTTGTTTCAGTCATTCACAGCTTTTAGATTTATAAACAACTTCCACTGATTGTATTACTATACAGCTTGAAATTTCATACTGTCATAGGAATGTAGTGGATCTTTGATAGTAATGTTTTTATAAGGTGTAATAATTCTTCTAACGGGTTTTCTAGAACAATCTTTATTCAGAGTTACATTTTTTCTATCTCTTTTTCTTCTGGTTGAAGCAAAATTTGGCTGAATTAAAGTAGGTTTAGAACTATAGTTCATTTCTTAAAATATCACTTATTAATCTTCCAAACTGGTTTGTATTTTTATAGATATAATGCTTAGGAATTTCTTTTGCAACTACAGGGTTCGTTTGTATTCATCTTAATTTTATTTTGTAGGATACCATACAATCTATGCCTCATGATGCACATCCTATGGGTGTCCTTGTGAATGCCATAAGTGCTCTTTCTGTCTTTCATCCCGATGCAAATCCTGCTCTCAGAGTAAGTAAAGAAAAGCTTCCATCAAGTTATTCATCTTTTGTTTTCAGCTGAGTTTCATTCATCTATATTTTCTTATAATTTATTGCAGGGTCTTGATATTTACAACTCAAAGGAAGTGAGAGACAAACAAATAGCTCGGATTATTGGAAAGGTGTGATAATTCAGTGCTTTTAATCCTTTAATCCTTTCATCCCTCTGTCTCTTTTATATACAAGTTACTTTGAATGCTTCTTGCACTTGTTTTACAGCTTGTATATATTGGGATTTTCTTGCACTTCTTGCACTTATTCCACTGCTTTATTGTAACATCATATTTTTTTACTGCAGATTACAACGATAGCTGCTGCAGTTTATCTTAGAATGGCAGGAAGGCCTCCTGTGCTTCCATCCAACCAACTATCTTACACAGAGAACTTCCTATACATGCTTGATTCTTTGTATGTTTTATGGTTCTTTTAGGTCTGAGAATAATGTTTTTTTTCCCAAAGGAACTATAATTTGATCTTAGATGTTAAAATCTCTATTTTGCATGCTTTCAGAGGCAACCGGTCATATAAACCCAACCCTCAGCTAACTCGTGCACTAGACATTATCTTCATCCTGCACGCAGAACATGAAATGAATTGTTCTACATCTGCTGTCCGACACCTTGCATCAAGGTATTCATTTTACTACAATACTATTCAACATAAAGTAATAGGTCGAGTATTGCTTAACTGTTATCTTGTTTCAGTGGTGTGGATGTATATACAGCTATTGCCGGGGCTGTTGGAGCTCTATATGGACCTCTTCATGGTGGAGCTAATGAGGTGACTATAAGTTGTTAACAAATCTGTTATGATCTTTTATTTATTGCTTGTTCTAATGTAGTGAGTAAACACAAGCACAGTAGACAACAGTGTTATTTAACATTTTAACATGCTAATATGACCTTTGTTTCTGTAGGCTGTCCTCAAAATGCTAAGTGAAATCAGAACTGTTGAGAACATTCCAGAATTCATTGAAGGTGTCAAAACAAGGTAGCTGTTACTTTCATTTTGTTATTTGGGTCTACTACTTTTTCTCGATTCGTTATGGACAGCGCGATACGTTGCTCTTATTGCCTCTTTTGGGGGTTTCTTCACAAAAATGATAGTTTTATTTGACATTCTTGTCCTGTATTTTTCTCCAGAAAACGAAAGCTCTCTGGTTTTGGACACCGAGTTTACAAAAACTATGATCCCAGGGCAAAGGTCTTAAAAAAACTGACAGAGGAAGTGTTTTCCATCGTTGGCAGGGATCCTCTTATTGAGGTGTTTATCCATTTTATAGGTTAATGCCAACATGGTTTGGTATAATTAGTTAGAATTTTAGAAGACCTAACTTCTCTATGCAATTATTTGATCATTCAGGTTGCAGTTGCTTTGGAGAAGGTCGCACTATCTGATGAATATTTTATCAAGAGGAAGCTATATCCAAATGTTGACTTCTACTCCGGATTAATTTATAGGTAGCCTATGATTGCATCTAGTTGTCGTGTCTATGAAAGATAGATTACGTTGCTTCTCCAAGAATATCATAAAATACTTTAGCTAATAAATTTATGCAATCAGGGCCATGGGTTTTCCACCCGAGTATTTCACAGTTTTATTTGCTATCCCTCGAATGGCTGGGTACTTGTCACATTGGAGAGAGTCATTGGATGATCCTGATACAAAGATTATGAGACCTCAACAGGTAATTTCCTTTCTTTAAATAATTTCTCTGGTTAAAAACATCTCAATCATAGTCCAATTTATTAAGTTGATTTGAATGTACATTCTGTTTTAGGTTTATATCGGAGAATGGTTACGGAATTATACGCCAATCAAGCAAAGGACTGTTTCAAGTGATGCTGACAAGCTTGGTCAAGTGACCATATCAAATGCCTCAAAGCGGCGACTTGCTGGATCTAGGATGTAGCCTATATCAACTAAGATCACAAGGTATTATTCTTCAGAATGTATAAGAAGAAAATATTTATAAGATATTTTCTTATCTCAAGTTATGGTTTTTTATTATCACAAGTTAATTATGCTATAATCAGGATGATGCAAGGGGTGTCTGTTTCTGCAGAAACAATGCAATTGCGGTTCCAATCCCTTCAATAACCTAATGGAAGAATGATGCTGGTGGGATTTGTCATCAATATATCTACTTTTGAAGTCTCCTTTGTTAAAACTACGAAAAGAATTACTAATAGACATAGTTTAAATATCTCATGGGTAGTAATATGCATGATTGATTTCATTTGTGGTGTTAAAGCAGTAAATATAATATTCAGTTTACCAGTGTGAGCATTTTCTTTTTGGCCCGAGATAGATAAAGTATAGTGATATATATATGACTATGTGTGAATGTGCTAGGATGCAATGAATCCATCACTTATGAGATATAACTCTTCATATTAATTTCTCTTTTTATTTCTGCATGAAGTTCATCAGAAGTTTTTGTAATGAATACATGTTAAGAAACTATCTTCATTTGTCTGATCCAGCTGAGTTAATTTTTACAAGACAGTTACTCTTCTGTTGCAACATGTGATGTGAACAAGAGGAATCAGTACACACAATAGGTACTGACATGCTCTGTGGTCTGCTTAGATTCTCCCATAAGTGACTCCTTATACTTCTTATGTTTGGAACTTGAACCAGCGGCCGACTACCCTGAATCCGAAAGGAGATCCTGAATGTTGGTCCAACCTTCAAGCATGCTTACAACTTGGCTCATTGATGGCCTAAGTGTAGGAGATGCATAAGTACACATGAGAGTGACATTTAGAATTACAATAACTTCCTCAGTTGAATATATATCTGGATCAACTAGCTCCCCAAGACTTTTTCTCTCTTGTAAAACATAGGCCTGATAGAAATTCAAATTTCAAACCAAGGTTACTCTTTTAAGAAGTTGGTGCTAGCATTATTAAGCACTTAGAATATAAACTAGCACAAAAATGTGGAGAGGAAGCATGAAAAAATTGAAATCATTTCTAATTACCCAATCAACAAGGTAGTAAAATTCCTGCTCCTCTCTGCAACTTCTATTTCTGTTTCCACTTACAATTTCTAATGCTACAACGCAAAAGCTATAAATATCTGCCATGTCGGTTAAGTGACCACGAATTGCATACTCAGGAGCCATATAACCACTGCAAAAACACAACAAATCATTTAGATGGAAATTGATATTGTTGAAATAAAACACAACCATGTTATGCCATATATAGACTTTATGATTTGAGTTTACATGAAAAACTTAGACTGTTCCTGCAATTCGGGTGCTGACATGTGTTTTGTCATCTTCAATCAGTTTTGCCAAACCGAAATCTGAAACTTTGGGGTCGAAATCCTTGTCAAGCAACACATTACTTGCCTTTATATCTCTATGTATGATTTTAATTCTGGACTCTTTATAGAATTTGAAACAATTCAACTTGAGGTCAGTGGCTTTGATAGTACCATCTGGAGAAACTTCAACTTGGCTTTAGTAACAGAAAATATACTCTCACACCGGTGACTATCTGGATCTAGGATGTAGCCTATATGGACTCGAAGTGAATATGAAAACTTCACAAGGTGATATTATTATTCTTCAGAATGTATAAGAAAATATTTATGAGAAAATATTTCTTCGTTCATCGTTTTTTATTATCTAAAGTTAATTTTTCTATAATCAGGGTGATGCAAGGGGTGCATGTTCTGCGTAAACAATGCAATTGCAGTTCCATTCTCTTCAACCATAATGGAAGAATGATGTTGGTGAGATTTGTCATCAGTGGTTCTACTTTTGAAGTCTCTTTTGTTAAAACTACCAAAAGATTAACCAATAGACATAGTTTAAATATCTAATGGGTAGTAATATGTATGATTGATTAGCAAATGAATTTGTGGGCATTTTCTTTTTTGCCTCCATATAGTTGGGTGCATGAGATAGATAAAACATGGTGGCAATTATTTTTCAGCTTTTTTTTAATGTTTCATTTAGACTATGAGTTTAATATGTAACAAGAATAATTTATTCTTTTAATATTTTTATTAAAAACAACAATATGTCAATATAAATCATTTCCAGCTCTAAAAGTGATTGGTTAGTTTTTTTTTTTTTTTTTTTTTTTTTTTTAAGACCAAGTGATTGGTTTAGTAATATATGACTGTGAATGTGATATGTGCAAAAATGCAATGAATCCATCAAGAATGAGATAGAACTCTTTATATTAACTTCTCTCTCTGTTTTTTTTTTGTATGCAATTCATCACAAGTTTTTGTAATGAATACATGTTAAGAAACTATCTTTATTTGTCTGATCCAACTGAACTAGTTTTTACAAGATGGTTGCTCTCTTCTGTTGCAACATGTGAGGAAGAGGAATCAGTATAAACAGTAGGTATGGACATGCTTTGTGATCTACTAGGATTCTCCCAGAAGTGACTCCTTATACTCTTATGTTTGGAACTTGAACCAGCAGCCGAATACCCTGGATCCGAAAGGAGATCCTGAATGTCGGTCCAACCTTCAAGCATGCTTACAGCTTGGCACATTGTTGGCCTTAGCGTAGGAGACGCATTAGTACACAAAAGAGCCACATTTAGCATCACAATGGCTTCCTCAGTTGAATATTCTGAACCAATGTCTGGATCAACTAGTTCCAGAAGATTTCCTCTCTCTTGTAAAACATAGGCCTGATAGAAATTCAAATTTCAAACCAGGGTTACTTTCTCAGAAGTTGGTGCTAGCATTATTATGAACTTAAAATATAAACTAGCACAAAAATGTAGAGTGGAAACATGAAGAAAAAAAAATTGAAATCAATTCTAATTACCCAATCAAGAAGGTAGAAAAATTCATCGTCCGGCCTGTAATTTGTATTGCTCTTTCCACTTATAATCTCTAATGCAACCACGCCAAAGCTATAAACATCTGCTTTGTCGGTTAAGTAACCACGCATTGCATACTCAGGAGCCATATATCCACTGCATAAAGACATCAAATCATAAAGATGAAAATTACTGTTGTTGAAATAAAACAGAAATTCTCCCAAGAACTTACATTGTTCCTGCAATCCGTGTGCTGACATGTGTTTTGTCATCTTCAATAAGTTTTGCTAAACCAAAATCTGAAACTTTGGCATTAAAGTCCTTGTCTAGCAACACATTACTTGCCTTTATATCCCTATGTATGATTTTAATTCTTGACTCTTCATGAAGATAAGCCAAAGCTTTAGCTATACCAAGGCATATTTTCTTCCTGGTAAGCCAGTCCAGTTTTTTTTTACTGTCTGATCCTTTCCCTGTAGTTGTTTGATTGGAAGAAGGATAATCAATTATGTTTATTTCAAATAATAATTAAGTATGGCTAAGTTTATTCATTGTTTTGTGATTATGATCATAAACTTAAGCTTACCAAAAAGAATGCGTGATAGACAATTATTTTCCATATACTCGTATATTAGAATTAGTTGGCTCCCTTCCACACAACACCCATGGAGCTTAACAAGATTGGGATGTTGAAGTCCAGATAACATTCCTATCTCATTCACAAACTCACGGTTTCCTTGCTTTGATTTTGATGAGAGCTGCTTTACTGCAATTACTGTACCATCTGATAGCTGCCCCTACAACATGAATAAGGTATATTTTTGTCTTACATTACAACATATATAAAATGTGGATATATAACATATGATAGGTCTAATGAATACCATGTATTTGGTTAGTTTTTTTTTTCTTTTTCATTTTATTAATCCACCAAGGTTGATCTTAACTTTGATATTGTCTTCAAATTTAGGATTATGCTTAACTAAACCTTAACAAGGACTTATTTTGATATAAACTTGAGGAGTATCAAAATACCTTGTAAACAGAACCAAAGCCACCTTCTCCAAGTTTATTTGCTGCATCAAAGTTTTTTGTGGCTACTTTTATTTGTCTTAAAGTGAACAATCCTGTCTGCAAATCTATACCTCTAAGCTCTGAAAAAAAAATGGAAATTTGGATTCAATAACAAAGTTTATAATTTTTCCTACAATTTCAGTCAATATTATATATATTATAAACAAAATAAGTGGAGAAATTTAGTGGTATATTGCATACCTTTATACACAGGATCCTTGCCCCCTAACAATCCCTTCCTCCTCATGACAGCCACCATAATAAGAACAACAACTAGAACACCGCAAACTATGCCAACTGCCAGCAGTATGACAGGAGTTCTGTTTCCATGCTCTGATGGAAGTTTAAAATCTGCGAAAAGGAAAAGTATCTATATATAACTTTTGTAGAAATTAAGACAAAAAACTAACAACAATAAAGGTAAACATAAAGGGTAATAGTATTACACTCTTATTTTCCTACTAATTTTCATTTCTTTAATATATGTTACTCCCTATGTCTCATTATAATTGTCGCATTTAGAAAATTTATCTATCTCAAATTATTTGTTACTGTAGAATACCAAAACAACATATTGAATTCAATCTATCTACAGATGGAGGAAGTGACTTACTAGGATCCACTGAAATAGCAGATACTAAAGGACCATAAACTCCTCTTGTTGGTATACCAGTGGTTCCTTTCCCAGCCCAGTAGAATTGAATCTTCAAAGTATTTTCTGTGACAGTAGCATTAAACTTTTTAACAATTGGCTTTTCAGCACCACCAGCTTCTCGTTCGATATCAAAGTCTCTCAGCACCAATTTCCCCTTAATCACAGGGCACAGCAATATATTTCAACTAAATCAGTGAATGGTTCAACATATATCAATTATTTCTCATCATGAACATATCAAGGAATTGTTACCTGGATGTAGACATCGAATATCCGCCTCCCGAGACTGTTTAATGACCTATCATTGATGAAAATAATCTCTGCAAAGTGAAGTTTGACAGTGTAATTTCCATTTATCATACAAAGGCCATAGTATGTGAGAGAAAGGGGGGAAACACGAGCTGTTGTGTACAGTTTCGAATCGATCACAGAAACATTCTGAAGTCTAGAAGTATTGGTCACGATATAGGGATCAGAGTCAAGATCATTGTCCATGAAGCTTCCTGTGCTGCTAAGAGCCCAATCCTCAGCAGCAATATATAACATTGAAGCACCTTTTCGTTCTATGTCAGCTGTATAAATATTACCACTAACATTTGCTTCATTACCTCCGCAGTTAATGCGTAGGGAGTAATGTCCTGTTGACAAAATAATGGCAAACAGGAATGAAAAAAATAATACTTGATGCTAAATCTTTCAGGGAAAAGTAAAATTCAGAAAGTAGCTACCATAGTTTGCTTTTCAATTTTTAGGATTTTAGTTCATTTTTCGTGAATTTATTCCATAAGATGCAAGTCATGCTGTGGTTCTAATAAGTTTCTTAGAATTAGCAACTTGTTTTACTCTCTCCTTTGTTATTTAATCACTTTGATTTGAGAATTTCTCATCCATGTGCACTTCATTAAATTTATGGTAGCAAAATTTGAATCACTATTCAAAGAAGCATATCAGATAAAAGTATATTTTGTAATTTGTATGGTCACACACTTACGTGGATTATTCGACATGCATGGGAAGTTTCTTTTTAGGCATGAATGAATGTTACTTCTGCAACAAAGAGTGAACATGAAGGTAAAATTCTAATGCTGCAATCCAAGACCTTATTTTACAGAACATTCCTCAAAAAGCAAAAAGGCAGGAATACATTATGTTCAAAGCACACCAACTTACTTCTTTGTTGCAGATAAAGAGTAGCTCTCGACAAGGTTTCTGGGAAAAATAACAAAAACATGTTACAATGATAACTAATAATTCATTCAGGATAACTAGAATTCAAAGCTTGAATGAAACTTACACACTCCCTCGTTGACATTCAGTTGGACTTGAGCTTTCCCATTCAAAGTTATTGTAAGATACATCACTGTGGACCAAAATATGTATGTCATGTTGTTTGCAATAGTCAATTTTAAAAATAAAAAAAAAATCAGTTATATCATATATTAACTTATGCAGACATCAATATATTGAAATTTCTAGATGATTTCAGTTATATCATATATGTCAAATACCGCCCGAGATCCTTTTAAATTAGATGTTTATAACAAGTTAGTCTTTAAGTTTTTTCCTTTTACAAATTGTTCCTTTAAGTCAGAAAATATGTGCACCATGATCCTATTTTCACCAAGCTTAGTTAAAAAGTGTTTGTGTGGACGTTTAATGTTAAGTTGGTATGTCCAAATTTACCGCTCTCAAAATTAGGGTTCATAGGTGTACTATTCAATCTTGATTTGAAACAAATTGATCGATTACTTGATCTATAATTAGGCTTGAATTTAAAAACGAGAAGAACAAAATGTGTGTAAGTAATCATGTTTGATGACATAAGCACTTATGGACCTACCACATCAATGTTAAATGGTTCATAAGCACATTTTAACGAAGTTGGCTGAAAAAAAGGGTAACAATGTAAATATTCTATTACTTAAAGGATCAATTTGTAACAAAAAAACCTAAAAACTAACTTGTTATAAACATCCAACTTAAAGGACCACGAGAGGTATTTGGCCTATATATTAACTTTACGCAAGTATTTTTAATTTTGACTGTGCTTTGAAACACATATCGCATAAGAAAATGTTGGAAGATTGAAAACTGAGAGATGATTACTGAAGGTATTTAACATACATATTTTTGTTATTTTTAAGGACCCAATCCGGTATAGTTCCTGATAAGTTGTTCCTAGTAAGATACCTGCATTATTCAACAAAAAATGTATTTCATCATATGAGATTATCAAAAGAGATATTCCAAAAACATGTTTTGTTCAATCCGTCTACTTACATGAAGTCCACTTTGTCAAGGTCACGAAAAGATTCAGGTATCTTTCCACTCAAGCTATTGAAACTCAAATCTCTACATCAATTAAGATAAACAAATGAACATATTTAGTATAAGTGACGTGTTAATTTGAAAATAACAAGAGAAAGCATTTTACATCACTTCTAAAACCACTTACAATACTTTCAGTTTTGTCATTTCCCCGATATATTCTGGAATCTCTCCTTTAATCAAACATTTTCTCAGAACACTGCATTATGATGTTGAAGTAAAAATATAAGTCATTTTAAAAAGACTTCAAGAAAAAGAGAAAACATTTGTAGGTCGTTGATTCAACTCACAGTGTCTTCATGGACTTCATATTACTTAGTGGCGGAAAAGTAGAACTTCTACTGCCTTTCAAGTCAGTTATCCTCCTAAGCATCAAAATAAACAAAACAATCACTTGAAAAATTCATTTCCTATGATAAGAAGTTAAATAGATACAGAAGTATCAGAAGCATACAAATCACTCAATTTTGTCAATGCAGATATGCTGGAAGGTATAGGTCCCTCAAGAGAGCAACCTTGAATTTGCCTGAAACCCAAAATTGAAATGTGTGACACGAAAAGTATAGTATAAAGAACAAATACATTTAGAAAGAAGTAGGTAGGAATCTTACAGTTTTTCTATCGATGTCCATTTACTAATGAAATCAGGTATCTTCCCGGAGAAGTTATTGTCACTTATCCTCCTAAAATATTTCTCCAAAAGATTTGTCATTAAATTGATTCAATAATTGATTTACTGCAGATTTTAGACAAGTTAAATGGATAAGAAAGAAAATACTTACAAATCATTCAACCTGGTCAGCTTGGAAAGTGCGGATGGCAATGCTCCGGCGAATCTATTTGATTGCAGGACTCTAAACAAACATTCATCCATATTAAACACTACAGAAAGAAGCAGAGATTGTGATTCATATAAGAAGACATGAGTTTCAGAAGAATTACAGTTTTTCTAAGTTGATCAGCTTCCCAATGTCTTCAGGAATAAAGCCTGAAAATTGATTTCCTTCAATACTCCTGTAACATTCATACAAGTATTATGTTATTTAAAGGTTATATATTTGTTTTGATGTATCAAGAGACTATTCAAGTCAAAATGTAATTTTTTCATTGGTTTTGATGGATATTTATTAAAGAAATATTTTGATCATGGACTAAATTAATTTATGTTTTTAAATTTAAATGACTAATTTTCTATTTCGTAAATTTGAAGGATTATATCGTTGGACGTTTACAATCTCGAGGACCAAAGTGCAGAATTACTCATGTTTGAAAATAAAGAAATAATATAACATACAAGTTTTTGAGGGTTGTAATATTGGTGAGAACTGTAGGGAATGGCCCTGATAATCTGTTTCCCATGAAAGATCTGCATATTCAATACACAACAAACTTTAGTGTCACTTTTAGTTTGGTTACTTGCAAAAGAAGAAATTTAAGAGGCAATGGCCAAAATATGCATACAAGAAAGTTCTTACAAATCAACCAAGTTCATTTTAGCCCATTGTTGAGGTATCAAACCAGTGATGATGTTACGACTTAGGTCCCTGATTGTACAAAATAATATTGTTCGTGTCAGTTCAGTGGTAAAAGTAAAAATTGCATGGAAAATCATGCTGAGGAAAATGATAGTTTCAAAGGTGAGGTTCAATAACGTTACAATGCTTTGAGATGAGGAAGCTTGGAAAACTCTGGTGAGAGGATCCCAGACAGATTCTGAGACTTCAAGAATCTGTGGAATGTGTGAAATTAAATAAAGCAGAAAATTAGAATTTATATGATGGTTGACATGATTATTGCAAAATAATCTTCCAAACCAATAAGTAAATAAATACAGCACATGTACCAAAAAAAAAAATAAATAAATAAATACAGCACATGAAAAATGAGAGGAAATTTTTTTTCTGAATCCTAAATTTAACACTCCATTATATGCAAAATTGTGGAGATTAATTTTTGCATAAACAAAATGCATTCATAGAAATAATTTTAATTGAGTGATATTGACTTATTGTCTTTTTCAATTATTAATTTAAGATATCTTGAGTTTTTAAGTTGTAGTACCTATAAATAAAAAGGTTAACATGGGTATAATTTATAGTTAGTTCAAATTACATTTTTTGTGGCTTGATATCCCAATGTGTTACATTCATGTATGAACAAATTGTGTTTACTAAACCACTAACCACTCTTTGAACATAAACTAATTAATTAATATTTTTATATTTGAAAAATAACTAATCTATCTATTATCACTAAACACAAATCTTCATTCCAAAAAAGACAGCAGCTTGCTGGAACAAAAATACTAAATGGTTTAAAGTAAAAAAAAAAAAAAGAAAAAAAAAATTTAACAGAAAAGTTATGACAAGAAAGAAAAAAAAAAATTAAATTTTACCCTTAAAAGAATGAATGAAGACACAGACAGCACATCCTTTTCAAAGTCAATGTTTTGCATTTCTTATTGATCAGAGTTTCAGACTGATTGTTGGTTTGACCAAATTACACAAAATTCTAAACCTTATTTTTAATAATTGAGTTCAATAATCATTCCCATTTAGACCAACAATATATATATTTTTTTCTTTTGTTGATAAATCACATTTAGACCAATGTGACAATCTGACAAGCCACATATGTGAATGAATATGCATAATAAATCACTGAAAATATGGTGCTAGACACAAAATGGAGTACAAAAGTCTTTTGTTTGTTGAATGTTCATTGAATCCAACAACAAAACATGAATTTACAACCAATCAAAAACTTTCTTAAAAAAATGAAAACTTCACTTTGTTAATGTTAAAAAAGAAATTGTATGTATTGCACGTGAAGATTTTATGGTAAAAATCAAAGCTTCTACAGTAAAAAATACGTGACCAAAAAAAGACAGATAATTTAAACAACACTTGTGTAGAAAAACATCTTCCTAAGCCTAACTACACATGATTGCACGTGATTTTCTGCTACATGTTTTTGTTTTAAAGAATCCAAAAAAAATGAAACAGAGAGAAGATGAGAAAGAAGAGAATCCAGTACGTACATGCTTACAACATGGCAAGAAGAATTGTGGTTGAATGAACAATCACAAATCACAGAACTTTCAAAGCCTTTTCTACTATCAGAAACATTCCATTTTCCTTTTCCACTGCAAGGGTCAACTCCAAAATCCCAATCTTTCTTCCCAATCTTGTTCCCTATCTCTTTCAATGCCTTCACTGCAATCAGAAAAAAAAAAGAAGATCCGAGCTTAAAAATAATATCTTCTTTAAAGGAACCATACACCAAAAAGAAAAAGCACTTGAAACTTGAACAAAATGAATTAAGGTATAGTTACCCTCTTGAGTGTTGAGCTTAAGTGTAGCTGCTGAAGCAAAATCTGAGATGAAAATCAATGAAGTGGAACTAAAGAGAAGTACAAAAAAAAGTATATTTGACTCCATGAAAGTGTTTTCACTATACTATAGAATTGGATGGAGAAGGAGTAAAAGACTATATTATTTGTGAGATTTCATGTCATATAGATAGATTGTGGGTTGCTAAAAAGCATTAATGTTTCTAGCTAGCACTGTATTGTATCTGTATTATGGTCGGGAGCATGTAGGACAAATATCGTAAAAATATTAATAGAGAATGTCAATAAGTGTCCTTATGATATTTAATGGTGTAAGTGGTTCGGGCAAAACCAACGAAATCGAAAATCCAAACTGAACCAAACTGAAAAAATATCCGACCTTGTTAGGTTCGGTTTGAAATCGATCCGAACCAATCGAAACCGATCTAATTTGGTTTGGTTCATGGTTTTTCATTTCCAGATCCGTGAAACCGATGAACCAATCCGATGATAACCACACTCCTTATTTTACTAATATTATCCTACCTCACACAAACTTATGGTTATGCCCAAAATTGAAGTCCAACATAAAATACTTTTTAATCCATTCACTTTCTCTCATCTTCATCTCATCTCATCAGTTAGACTCTTTCATTTTCACTATAAAAAAAACCCTAGCCGTCAACCACGCCAAACCCATTGTTCATGGCGACCAAAATTTCATAATGTTTAAATTTCAGGATGTTTTAATTTCAGTTTGCATGGATTTAATATTTTGACTATGTTTTAATTTTAGGATGTTCTTTTTGGAATTTTTGTGTTTATTGATGAATGATGCATGTATGGATCATGGATGATTGAAATATTTGAGTTTGATGAAGTTGTTTTTGAAGAATGATGGATGAATGAATCTTGGATCATATGTATGAAATATTGAGAAAGGTTAGTTATAAAAAGTTGTTTGAAAAATAGAGAACATGAAAAAACAAAATATGAAATACAATTATACAAAGTTCTATGAAATATTTTGTGA
>Ga0228711_1003426_pt1 | contig 24602 bp, 9 predicted proteins | sample MedpolnodulmetaG_2_FD_177996 | JGI IMG/M metagenome (GOLD analysis project Ga0228711, IMG submission 177996) | Root nodule microbial communities from Medicago polymorpha collected in Santa Monica, California, United States - brown nodules | ecosystem: Host-associated > Plants > Roots > Nodule... | reverse complement strand
CATCTGTCTTCTAAATGCTACTGTTTATACTAACTTTATTGCTACTGTTATTTCCTTAATTTTATTGTTTCTTTTTCAAGGTCTTTCCCTCTTCCTCTCTTTCTTTTGTCTATGACATATAAGTGACCAAAAAGAAAATTATTGATAAATTTTCTTTTTATATGGACTCCGTAGACAATTTCGTTAGAGCTAAATTGTGTCATAAATTGCACAGCAGTGATGGAATCAAAACACAATAAAACTCTACCACTATGATGCAGAAGGACAAAATTCATAAAGGCTGGTTAAGCATTTTTTTCAATGTATTCATGAGAGGTTCATTTTGCAGACCAGAACAATATCATTGTAGTGAATGCATTTTATGTAATATACAGAATCTAGGACCTAAGAGCTCCTAAGAGAATGAAATCTTCAAGTGATAATAAGTCCTTATTGCTCTCGTCTCACTGGAAAATCCTGCATTTCTACTTAACCACCAAAGTTCAAGCATAAAACTATACCGAAGAATTCAGGTTCTTAAGCTTGGCTTTGGCCAAATCAAGTTGTTCTGCAGAACACAAATTTTGGGGAGAAAATGTCAGGAGAATTGTCTGGCACCTTAAGCAAGCTTAAAAAAATGAAAACAATGTCAAAGGTGAAGAATCCTTACTCTGCTCCATGTTTGCTGCTGTTTGGACAGTTGTGCGAAAAAACAAGTTCCCATTTTTCTGATAGACAGTCTACAATAACAACATAAAAAATAAGTCATTTATGATTGTCATCAACCCTATACACAATCATCACAAAGATTCCCCTCTATGAAGCACGGACACTCATCGGATTAGGCGTGCCTCCGTGTCGGGCACGACAAACGTGCTGTGTTCGACACCGACACAACGCCAACACATAATTCCACTGAATTATGAGATTTTCTCAAATTATTAGGGGTGTCCGCGTGTCAGAGTCTGTGTCGTGTCCAGTGTCCATGTCCGTGCTTCATAGTATTTCCTCTTTGTCAAGAAAGAGTTGGGGGAATAACAGGGTAAAACTAAAGGAATCTGTTTATTTTTGTTCATCATTTCGGAGCAAGGAAAACAATAACAGCATAGCAAAATAATGAGCAGAGTAAACATGTGCACATGAACAAAAATACTAGTTTTGTCGCTTACTAAATCTCAGAAATTCTTAAGTGACTCTCAAGTTAAAATGGCCAAGAGCCATACCACAAACACTTATGTTTAGATACATTCATGTAAAAGTGAATTGAACAATAAATTTGAGTCTAAAAATCAATTCCATAATCGAATGCTCCAAATTCTACTGGAATCAATTCCTAGCAACCTAACATAACAAAATCAATTCTACAACACGAAGTTTGTGAAAGGAAAATTTGGAATACTTGATTTTATCTCTTGAAGTAAAACAAATGTAAAATTTTGAACCTAACACACAAAAGTTAGTTGGCATCGTCATCATCATAATCAGTAGTAATAAAATTGGGGTTTGGAAATAAGTGTAACCCTAATCCTATGTGAAGAAGAAGAGGTTAGTGTTACTGACTCTGGAAGAAGGAAGGGCGTTGAGTTCGACTATAGCAACTTCATGACTCCTCATTTCATTCTTCAAATCCGAACCTGAACAAACTGACGCCATAATATCTGCCTGCAGGCTGCACGCGGGTGGAGAGAGTCAATTATGTGTTCAAAGAAGAAAAAATTAGGTAATAATTATTTTGGTCTATCCATATATAACTAGTAACAATCCATTTTAGCTCAGTTGTTAAGGATATTACATTTTATATGTTGGGATTGGGGTTCGAACTCTCAACACTCCACTCCTCCTCAATTAAATTGTGTGAGCTCTATCCACTGACTGCTTAACAAAAAAAATAGAAATAATAATCCCTCACTATATCAAATTTTCAAAATAATTTTTAGATTATGCATTAGGTTAATCAAAACAGTCTCTTACGTGTTTTGTTAATATTGTCAAGTTAATCACTCGATACTTACTTATTATCGTATCAACCCTTATAAATATTTACTCTTATATCGATTCACATGTAAAAAAGGGAAATGTTAAAAAGTGTCATTGGGGCATTGGTTAAAAGAATATTAATAGAAATAATTTGTTGAAAAATGGTGAAAAGTGTTGAACTCAACTTTTTAAAAGTCAAAAAGTTGTAATTTCCAATGCAAAACTACTACTTTAGTTTTCTTAACCATTGTCCTGAGAACACTGGTTAGCAAGACTCTATAAAAAAAGAGTTCATGTCAAACTATAAGGGAATATTTTAACAATGACTGCTTTGAGTAATGAAATGCACGATTAAATACTATTTTAAAATTTTGATACAATGAGAGACAATTATAATTACTCCGTTATACATTTAAAGACTAAAATGATTATTTATCTAACTATAATATATGAAATTATGTGTAGGGGGCGAGGTTCGAATTCCAGATTCCTCACTTCTCCATACATGATGTGTGTGAGTCTAGTTAATGGGGAAAAAATATATGAAATTAGAGTGCAAAATCATCAACTATGATTTTCATATATACTATAATTTCAACATTGTTGTCATGTGATGATTTTGCACTATAATTTTGCTTATAATATACTGTATATATGAAAATCATAGTTTTTTTTTTAGAGAAGAATGAAAATCATAGTTGACAACGTTCAAATTCCTAGTAACTATATTTGATGGATGATTGGTGAGTTTTGTGACATCTTGTTGAATTAATTTATCTTCCACTAAATGTAATCAACTACATATCTCAATCAACCTCAACCATCAAAATTGTTATATTAATTTTTGTTGTGAAATTTGTGTGTCAAAATACCATTTCTATTTCTCCGATCATATTAACTTTTTTGTCTTTTTAAGTTGGTTTTTTAAAAGAAAGAAAAAAATTGGCTCTTCAGTGATTTCTCAATACTCTGCTCACCATTTTTGGACTAGTTAATTATTTTATCTAATCTATGTCTTAGATAAGACATATTCTATTAAACTATCTAGAAAAATACCTTTGCATATCGTACATATTTTTTAAGGATGTTTACAAGTTTAAAGATCTTCCTGATACTGTCATACACCTGACTGTCCCTACCTTCCACCAACTTCTATTGAAGAAGTTAAGCAAGGGGCAGACCAAACTATGAAAAAACTAGTAACTTACCAAACAAAACGTTCCAATAGCAGGCTCAGATGGCTATTGCATTGATGTAAGCCAAACTCAAGTCAAAAAGACAAACCTATTGAAGTCCACCTATCAGTGTCGTATTTGATGTCTGCGTCGATGATTCTCGGTATCAAAACTACGTAATATCGAGAACTATTTTGAGTTTAGAAGGCAGAACAACACTGAAACCCTTTTTAAGTATTTTATTTAGTGGATTGAGAAAGACTGGGAAATTATTATATGGCCACTGAAACAATGGAAATATGTATTATAGCTACAAACTCATTCAGTTACACATTTGCAAATTTATTAACCATGCATATTATATGCTTCTAATGGCTTTCAACACTTTGATGCAAATGAGAATTTTTTTATTTCCCTTATTTAGAAGTTTTTAACTGACAATAGCTTCAGAGCATCTTCCATGGATGGCTGATCTGATGATCTGCTTCTAGTGCAAAGCATAGCAACCTCAAGAACCAGTTTAATCTCTTCCATTGAACTGGCAGAGGTCACTTCATTGTCATTGTAAACTTCTCTTAGAAGAGTCTCCTGTGATTTGCTGTGAATGATGGCTGCTGCACTTGTCAACCTTCCGCCGGTTAAAATTTCTAGAATCATCTTTCCAAAATTGTAGACATCGTTGCTGAGTTCCTCTTCCATTGATTCATTGTATTCTGCCATAAAAATTAACCTAAAATCAGTGTTGATATAGTGTTCTTTGTAAGGATGAAGGGTGGGTTTTGGAACAGGTTATTTGAGTTTATCTTATGACTTATGCAGTTGCATACACATTTAAGAGACTTTACAAAAATATCTTATAACATGTCCAACTTATTTCAATTAGCTGTTCATGATCGGTTATTAATATGGCTTACAACAAAAACAGTTTTACAACATTACCTCTTGATTGTAAAAGTAGCTTATACATATGTTCTTATATCATAAGTACTTATTATTTAATAAACACGTATATAATTAAATTGTTTTTTCAGATGCACCCTAAGGCATGTGAATATTAGTGGTTGCATAAAGCCATGTACTTTTCATGCACTTCATAGTCTTGCTCATTTTCATATAGTTAAGAATGGAAACAAAATACTTGATGAAATATCTATTAATTCTTATTCTAATACACACTGTCCAAACTTTTGTCATACCTGTTTCCTGCTTAGTTGTAGTAGGAGATGAGCCTTTGCTCAACTGTATGACATGTTTGAACCCAAATTCAGCCAAATGAGGTTCCATATCTTCATCAAATACAACGTTGGTGGAATTCAAATCTCCATGCGGTATAGCTGGGTAACATTCATGGTGAAGAAAGCAAAGTCCCCTTGCAATTCCAACTATTGTTCTGAATTTACCTGACCAATCCCATTCCATTCCAATTTTCTCAGCCAAATTTCCATTTGGCAAGTAATCATACAAAAGGTAAACAAGTTGCTGGTTGTAGCAAAAACCCAACAACCTGATTAAATTCTTGTGCCTTGCTGCATTTCCTAGCCTCATTATAAATTCTGACACCAACTTAATGCTCCTTGTTTCCCATTCAATCTTCTTCACTAAAACTGTTATACCTGTTGGAAGAACTGCTTCTGTAACTTGTGTATGTTCAGCAGAAACTACATTGAAGCTTGTCAAGACATCATTTGGTGTGAATCGTGGTAGTCCAACAAATGAAACCATTTTCCATCGACTCTCAAACCCCTTTTTGAAATGAAGTATTCCAAAGCCCAATACCAGAAGGATTATTAGCAACCCTACAGAGAGTAACAGAATATGTGTGAGCTTCCAAGTGTTTGTGCTGCCTAATATTCCTACTGACTTAATACACGGTCTTAATGGAACTCCACATAGCTCTGAATTTCCAACAAATGCACTACTGTCCATTAATTCAAATGACTTTCCTTTTGGTATTGAACCTGATATATTGTTGAAAGACACATTGAGAAGTTTTATACTTGATGAACTTCCAAACTTTTCAGGTATGAGGCCATTGAGCTTATTGTTAGATAAATCTACACTTTCAAGAATAGGGATATCTGCCAGCTCCTCGGGTATTGAACCTGAGATATTGTTGAAAGACACATTGAGAAGTTTTAAACTTGATGAACTTCCAAACTTTTCAGGTATGAGGCCACTGAGTTTATTGTTAGATAAATCTACACTTTCAAGAATAGGGATATCTGCCAGCTCCTTGGGTATTTGACCTGTCAAATTATTGTCAGATAATTCGATTATCATAAGAGCTTGACATTTCGAAACACTTTTTGGTATTGTTCCAGATAAGTTGTTTCCACCAAGACGAATTGTTGAAATTGATTTGCATGACTCAAATGAAGGAAGATTGCCTAAAATACCACAAGAATATGCTGAGAAATTTTGAAGTTGTGGCATAGACCAAATTTGTGAAGGGATGTTTCCTCCTAATTGCATATTATAAGAGACACTGAAATAAATCAACTGAGTAGCTTGACAAATACTTGGTGGTATGCTGCCATTGAAGTTGTTTACGGACACATCCACAAACTTCAGTTTGGAGTTTTTGCCTAAACTCTTTGGGAGTGATCCAGAGAAGCGATTGTGAGAAATGAGAAGAGCTTCTAAGGACGGTAGTTCTGCAATGCCTTCAGGTACAATGCCACTCATGTCATTCGACGCAAGACTAAGCATGCTTAAGCTTTTTAGCTCTGAAAAGCTTTCAGGAATCGACCCAGAAAGCAAATTATCAGAGAGATCTAAAAATGTGAGAAGTTTTATTTTGCTGAACTCACTTGGTATTGATCCTGTTAGCTGGTTTATGGACAGAAAAAGTATTTGCAAATTGGTGAGACTGGAAAGTTCCTTTGGGATAGAACCAGATAGATTAGCATCTCCTATCTCAAGAGTCTGAAGCTGACTCATATTACCTAGTTGAGGTGGAATGAAACCCTGGTAAGAATTGGAGCCAATTTCCATGCTAGTCACTGTTTTGAGGTTACCAAGTTCTGGTGGTATACTTCCTGTGAGAGAATTTACAGCTAGAAGAAGAGACTCAAGGCTTCTGAAAGAACCATATTCAGATGGAATGCTTCCACTAAAGGAATTTCCAAATAGGTTGAGAATCTTAAGATTTTCCAATTCTGAAAATTCAGCAGGTAATTGACCTGAAAAGCTGTTTTCCCAGGCATCAAATACAACCAAACTTTTGAGTTTAGAAATTCCTTTTGGGAACTGACCGGAAAAATTGTTTGTGCCTATATCTAAGCTTTTCAAGTTTGTGAGGTTGAAAATTTCTGGTGGAAGTTTACCAGAGAATAAATTATTGCTTAGATTGAAATCAATAACCTCTGTGAAGACACTGAGTTGCTTACCTGATAGTACACCACCTAGTTTCTTCATGGAAAGGTCTATGGAAGTTACATTTGAGTCCTTGTTACACTTGATGCCTGACCAAGAACATACATAGGAACTTCCACTTTCAGTTAAGTTCCCTCCAGAGGGCACCACCCAGTCATGCAAGCTATTATCACCATCTATAAGCTCAGATTTTAGACTTAGTAGTGCTTGTGAATAAGGATCAATTGCTAAAGATGATGATGATAAGATGAAAGTAGAGAGTAGATTAATGAAGTAGAAGAATTTGAAAATCTCCATTGAAACTTAGAGAGAAGAAGGAAAAGGAACAATTGTAGCTACAAAGGTGATGGTATGAGTATAAGAGTAAGTTTTAAGTGTATTTTGTTGTGGTATGAGGACTGCATGGGTAATAATGAAAAAGAAATGATAATAAGTAATGACTATTCTGCCAACCATACAAGGATGCAGTTCATATTTTGTAAGGGTGTGCGTAAATTCAACAACAAATGTAAAGACTTTAATAAATAGAGCATCTATAATGGTCCTTCCCCTAGTATGGTGTCAAATTTTTGGGTGCCAATTTATTTGGACAGTTGTGCGAAAAAACAAGTTCCCATTTTTCTGATACAGTCTACAGTAACAACATAAAAAATAAGTCATTTATGATTGTCATCAACCCTATACACGATCATCACAAAGATTCCCCTTTGTCAAAAAAGAGTTGGGGGAATAACAGGGTAAAACTAAAGGAATCCCTTTATTTTGGTTCATCACTTCAGAGCAAGGAAAACAATAACAGCATAGCAAAATAATGAGCAGTGTAAACATGTGTGCATGAACAATAATACTAGTTTTGTCATTTACTAAATCTCAGAAATTCTCATGTTAGTCTCACTTAGAATGGCCAAGACACATTCCACAAACACTTGTGGAAATAGAAATATTAAAAATAAAAGAAGCATGGTATAAGTTTGTGCTTAATTCTTGCACCAAGCAATTCACTCAAATTATGCTTTTGTTTAATATCTGCAGGACGAGAATTTTACGTCATATGGCATCTGAGTTGAAATTGAATATCAAAAGTGATGGCTATGTGAATGTTATGATTTACTAAACCTAAATTTTCAAGACATTTGCTAATATTCCTCTACGATCCCACACTATTGATGACATTAGGGAGGTCAGTAGATCTAATATATGTTTGTATGCTGTTGGTTTCTGTTTTAATGAGATTCTTTTGTCTCATTATCTGAGAATCATTTTGATGAAAGTGTCAAAAATCAATATATAAAGTGAAGTCATATTGTTGATATTAGCCAGACTCCAAAATGTTGTTTATTGTTATTGTTATGAAGCATAAAAGACTGCATCGAGTTCAATGACACTTTGAACATTGAATACTACTTTACTTGTTATCCTTGTTTCATTTCCATACAAGTTTTCTTTCTTACCCTATTATTACTACTCGTCTTACTCTTGGATAAACAGTTAGAGTGTCAGATTATGGATTAAGAATTTAGTGATCCATCCTTTCAGCAAGTCATTACGTTATAAATTAATAATTTAGTAGATTGACTAGGAACATATACATGTTGTCTGTATTACAGACTTCGTTTGCCCGTGGATTTTAACCTGGTTCTGCCTGTGTTATGCTGCCTGAGAGAAGAAGGAAAAGGGACAATTGTAAGTTGTAACTACAAAGGTGATGGTGTGAGTATAATATAAGTTTTAAGTTTATTTTGTTTTGTGGTATGAGGACTGCATGGGTAATAGAGAAAAAGAAATGGTATTGTGCATGTGAAACAAGATACTAATCTGCCAGCCATGACAAATATGCAGTTCATATTTTGTAAGGGTGTGTGTAAATTCAACAACAGATGTAAAGATTTTAATAAGGAGAGCATCTATAGTGGTCCTTCCCCTAGTGTGGTGTCAAATTTTTGGGTGCCAATACGTAAAACTGATATACTAAGCACCTTCTCTTGAAAAATTCCATCCCACAATCGAAAATAAATTACCAGTCCGACTAAACTAAGTATTATTTATTTAAATATCTTAGTTATACCGAGTTTTTTTTGTCATGTAGAGTTATGTCACGTCAAACCAAATGGCATGATTTACAACTGTATGACAAAAAAAAACTTGGTAAAACGAAGACATATATATAAATAATACTCAATTTAAGACGGACTAGTAATTTATCTTCGTTTGAGAGGCGTATAAAAAAATATTCCCCTGCTTCTCTTTAGTTTTTGGGTATCATTTAGTAATATGATTTTTTTTTTAGTAATATGAATTATTATGTTAAAGAGTAATAATGTGTATTTATTTGTAAATATTTTGGAAGTGTTGATTTAAGGGGATTAAATTTTTTTTGAAAGAAGGGGAATAATTGTTTATTAGGCATTAATATTAATACTATATATATATATATATATAAAAGTAATGTTGTAACTATTTTTTGAGATGTCAAAGCTCCACAAAATCAATTCAAATCCATATTTTAAAAATTGAATAAGGTGACATACAAGCCATGATTCGATTGGATGAATAAGATGAATATTTTTTTTCAAAAAGTAAAATAAATAAATAACAAAAATAAAATTCGGTTGAACCAAACTGCAATTCAGGTTCAATTAGACTGATGAAATCGAGGTCAAACTAATCGACGAATTTCTTGGTTCCTAGTTGAAATGGGCAATTCAATCTACTATTTTAAAAAATTGATTAAACTAAAATTTTGTAATGAAAAAAGCGAAAATGACATCTGCAAATCCTAACTCAATTGACAATGCCGATATTGTCAGACTAATGACCTTTTTATACAGGTTCGAACCTAAGACCTGACAGCTATGTGTGTAAATTTCAGTTGGTGCAAAAAAAGGAATAGTCAAATTAAGGGTATGTTTGGTTAGTGGGGTGGAGCCTTGTTAGCCTCTTTTACCTCTTCAGGTTGTTCTGCAATTACATTCCGTGTTTGATAGAAAAATATTACCACAGGTTAATTTTGTTTTACTTCTAAACATAAAAAAATTTCTTCTATAAACAGAAACCAAACAACCATTGTAATTTTTCAATTGTGCTCATTTTCCTCAGCCTTCAAAGACATGGCCACTGGAATATATTCTATTTACAACCATATATAATAACACAAGAGACCTGGTCAAGACTAAGTTTAGTATATATGTTGCATTTCTTCAGTTACCATGTAACATTTCACTCCCACGTGCAAATGACACAATCGCCTACTCAAATTTCAGTGTCGAATAGTAAAAAAAGGGTAAACTAACCTAACTTTTGATGTTACAATCGTGATTGTTGTCTAGCTTTGTTTCCTGATTCAGCTTACTCTGTTGTAGACAAATTCCGAAGTGTCTAAATATAAACACTTATTTAGAGCAATGCTGTTGTAAATCCGGATCTGCACTTGATGGACATCAGAAAATCTCATGCACAATATTATGCTTTAGAGTAGGAAAACCAACTTAGTATGTGTCCCACCCTCTTCACATGAAGTTCCTCTCCACAACCTTCTTTAACATCTCCAATTTTTCGACGATCTCTGGATTCAACAGATCCCTTGCTTCCCTAATGAGGGTACCTTCTTTGCTCAAATGATAAGCATCGACCACAGTCTTTATCCACGTGTGAAGCTTCTCTGGTGTCCTGAAAAAGATATTAAGAAGTTACCGCAACTGAATTCAATTTCGAGATGACTTGTTATTCTGGTATGTTACACATGTGTGACGTACGTGTACAAAAGATCCTCATTGTTTCCTTCAAGTTCATCTCCAGGTGTAAATGCATCTTTAAGGGCCGACAGTTGCTCCTCAGGATCCTCAACTCGAAGAATATACTTGACTATCCGAATCTCTTTTGGAACGAGTCTCTGAAGATTTGCCACTGAAGTATTGTATAAATGAAAGAGGATGTCTTTTACCTACAAATAAATGTTCTGATTTAAAAACTAAATAGGCAATAGCTAGTAATATATAATGCAAGAAATTTTACCATATAATATCTAGCTAAGCAGAATACGATCCTGAATGGGTAGGTTTGTTTAATGGACAAGGTCAAATTGTCCACCCCATTATACTATTCAATTAACAAGATCCTCATATTTTGTAATGACAACACACATGTGTAAATTATGTCAAAGCATCATACATCATATGAAAGACTTCATCAACTAATATAGCTTGCGAGTAGGGGATTAATATCAACTCACATTCCCTTGAGTTTTTGAGTAAACGTACAAGTATGCCTCGTTTGCTTTTTATTTTCCCCCAAATATTCAATCTCTCTTATCTCCCGTTCAAAAATTAATCATGGGCAGGATAAAAACATTATAGATAAGGAAATTGATTAAGTTGTGCACTGCCATAAATTATGCTGCAACGGTGTGTTAGTAAAAGATGACTATACAGTACAAGACTAACTAAAAATAAAACAGACTAGCTATCTACCTTATCCACTTTGTTGCATTGCAGTCTAGAGAAACTATTTAAAAAATAATTCAAAATTCCCTATCCTCTGTATTCGTGAAATTAAATAGCAGTGCATGTAAAGGAAAGTCCTGAGGTGACCATAAATTTTACCTCATCTTTTGTCATGTTTGAATCCTTGGCAGCTGCCCAAGCTTTGGTGATCATCAATACCAGTGTCGAATCAAGTTCTTTTTTTTCAGCCAAATTGTCTATCTTCCTACAGGCAGCATCAAGTGTGGGAGAATTGATAATATCTTGGAACTTCAGCTGTGCAGCATTTATCTGCTCAATGCTTTCTGTAGCACCATCATAGGCTTGTACAGCAGCCAAGCATGCTTCCCCAAGCTTTTTCAGTTCTTTTCACATAAAACAAAAAACATTATAGGTTTTAAAGGGTGAAATTAATCAAATATGAAAACATGAACTAACCAATTCAACACATTTCTTAATATGTGACACCTAGCAGATGATATTGGTTTTATATGTATGTATTCTGAGGATAACAATCAGAATTCCACGCAGCTTAACAAAGACAATATCCAAAATTTCTCCTAATTATGGTTATATTCGAATTAAAGCTTCAATCCAGAAGTATTTTGCTTCTACAAATTAAATATTTTAAGTTCCATACAATTCATAAATCCAATGTTCAACCATTGAAAAGCATCATTGTCTAGTTAAAATCCAAGAAAGAAAAGTAACAAACTTTTGAACTGGATGAATATGGTTCATGATAAGCCACACAAAAAAACCAGTTGATGCAATTCAGTATGATACTGCACACCAAATTCAAATTTCAAAAACGAGAAAAAGTTATCACACCATTTTGTTTTTCTGCATCTTTGTAGTAGGACTGAGTCACTGTGTGAAGATGCTCAAAGAATTCAATTGTAAAATCCTTCCTACGCTTGGAGACGATATTGCTAATTTCAGACGGATCCTTTCGGACTACATCCAGAAGATCATTATGTCTCTGAACATCCTCATCAATCTACACAAGAGAAGTTCACGATAAATTAGCACTAGGACTATAATATGTTCCTGTTTCTTATATTCCAATTAACATACCACATAAAGCAACTTCTTCATAATCACATTCATTTTGGATAAAGTCCACCACAAATGCTTGTCTAAAAGAGAGACGTTAAAAAAATTCGACAATAATTCCCAAGTGTTTGAAACAACAACTACTAGCATAAATTGAAATTAACTTTTGTATATAAAATTTCAACAAAAACAAAATCCTTTAACTTATTGTTAAATGCCTATACATAGCAGCTACAAAGGTGCTATAGAGTATGGATTTTGAACAAATTCCTATATTGTTTTGCAATATAAGGTTCCTACAACAAAATAGAATCAACGATAAAACAACAAATTCACAGTCTCGAGTAGCAAATTTAAAAACAAAACAAACCACTTTGAGCTTCCGTGCGAGACGGAGTAATTTTTCCTTCAAAACAGGATCAGTCTCAGAAACCGCTTTATCATTACACCGTGCAAAAAAATGAGGTCTAATGTTATCCCATTCTCTGCTAAAAGCTAACAACCTTCTCCAATCAGTTGGAGTAGGTTTATCCACCATGAAAACACCAATGAGTTTATCACACACTCCAATCATTTTGTTTTCATCTACCACATCACTCGAAGAATTATCTTCGTTTGAAGCAACATAGTTACAGGGTCGTAAACCTCTTCGTCCTAAATAAACAGAAAATAACAGAGAAAAATTAATAATAATTAAAAAAATTGTATGAATTTGAATACTAAATGATAAACCCTAAACGGTTACTTACTTGTTAGTGATTGAAGTTTGGTGAAAGAGATGAAGCGAGAAAAGGGGAGTGAGGTTATTTTGATTGGTGGAGAATGGGTTGAATGAGGTGAAGAAGAAGAAGAAGAAGAGAAGAAAGATGGTGGAAGAGAAGAACGCAACGGTAGAGTTGAAGTGTGTAACTCCATCAAATGAGTTTCGATTTCGCGCAGTGTTTTTTCTCGGATTATTGTAAGAACTGGGGTTTTATCTTCCTCAGCCTAATTTTATCAATCAATTTTTTTCTTTTCTTTCATTTTTTTTTTTTGTGGTACTAAATCACTAAACTTTTTCTCTATCAAAAAAATTACTAAAATTTTTATTTATTAATTTTTAAAATAAAATGAAAATAGAGGCGGGATTGCAAATAGAGTCATGGTGTTAAAAAATAATAACTCTTATATTTGAACACTCCTAAATTTCATACACTCAATTAACATTTTGTTTTCGCTGTATATTTTTCTTCCTGTCATGTCATCAACATATCACATCACTCTCCATATACTCATAAAAATGAAGGTTTAAGCTTCTTTTTTTTTTATAAATAGCACTATCACATAATTGGTTGTAATTAAATATTTATAAATAGCACTCTCCATATACTCATAAATCAATGTGTTAAAAAGAGATAGCACTATCAATCGATTATAATCATCGTGTTATTAAATATTTATAAAATCACATAATTGGTTGTAATTTGTTGACAGAATGAACCATTTAACAGTGATAGAGTATAAAAATTAAACTCTCAAATATATGCATAGGAGCACACTCCAACAATTGTTTCCATTAGATGGGATATATTATTTTTAAAACCACGTAGCTAATTTTTTTATTTACTTTTACATAAATTGAACTACTTTTCGTCAAAAATATAATCTAGCGGCACAGATAGGATCAACTGTAAAAGTATGAAGACAAAACTAAACTTGTAACGTTTGTCAAAACGAAACTAAACTTGCGACCACTCGTGCTAACTTATGGACAATTAAATTAAATTCACTTAACTCCAAATAAAATAAACTCTAAATTATATATATAAAAAAGAAAGTTGCGACATTAAAAAATGACAACACTAAACTCAGTTAAGATTGCTACCCACCACTTCCTTACAATAGAGCTGAACATGTCCCGAACATGTTTGTACCACAAGGTTTCAAACTCATCGCAAAGCCACTAGCGAACCCTTAGCTGCATAACATTGCCCGGGCGAGACAAAAATTTAAAAACAAATACTAAAAGTTATGTTTTCCATGCTGAATATCTTTTATAATACAACAACTCCTACTTCTATGCACATGGTAAATTTTTTGGTCAAACATACACAATATGATACAAAATTCCGAGAAGTGCACGAATATAAGAAAGTTTTATCCTACAATCTGTTTAACTCCCAACAAAACAAATGTATTAACGGATAGAGACCACCATGACATTGTTCAAAGAACAAGTTTGCCATGACATTGGGGATTGAGCTGAACATGTTACAGCTGAAGTTGACCCTCGCTGCATTGCCTCTTGAAATTCAAGGCCTCGTCTACCAGAAACTCACTGTAGAAACAATTCATACTAATTAGCCCAACAATTCTAGGACAAGGAAAGAAGAGATTAAGCATAATGGCAAAAAAATCAAGCAACTAATACAAAACACTCACAAAATTCGTTCAGCCATCAGTGATGGTTCCCATCTCGGACTCCATGGATAATCAGCCATAGGACGTGACTTGATAGGTGACATTTGCGCATTAAAATGCTGCAAAATAACATGAAAAGAACCTCACTGGTAAAATTACTGGGAAATAACTTCAACCTCAGTTATCACCGACTAAAACTTTAAAAAAAAATATTGTCAAAAAATGCAGAACCTCCCAATATGAAGGGAGGATAGGTAAGACGTTGGAACCCAAAACCTGGGTATATGGTCGGCTACAGAACAGTAAGGTAATAACTAGTATTATACATTGTCATAAACTCAAATATTTAAATTTGTTTCCACGATCCTGCTTCAAAGATCATCCTATGCTACAAAACAATTTTTAAGAAAAGAATAATCACTTAACTTATCGGTTAAAGGAACATTTACATTTCAACGTTTTGAAGTACAATACTCTTGACGAAAGAGAGCTCCATAGTTTCTAATTCTACATCACATGGATACTTTCAAGCTCTAGCTAGAATCTAAACATGGATTGTAATCCAACTAAACATATCAGCATACATCAACAATAACCGAGCACATAAATCTGAAGAGTATCGATCTCTTTCTCAGTCTCCAACAAAAGATTATATATAGAGAAGTGCTAGCAACACTCTCTTTTCAACACTCACTCAAACACTCCCTCTTTAATTGGATGAAACATATGTGTGTCCCGCCACTTTAAGTGGATCCCATTTTCAAAATGTGTGACACATATATGTTTCATCCAATTAAAGAGAGAGTGTTTGAGTGAGTGTAAAAAACAGAGTGTAAAAAACAGAGTGTTGCTAGCACTCCTCATATATAATATAAAAAAGTGAATCATACAATACTTATGTACACTAACTACATGATTGAAAGAATTCACTCATAGACAATTGGCTTTTGCAATAAATCAGTAAATTCCACTATAAAGAACTTATTAATTTGCCACCTATATTGAAATAGAGTAAATAATGCTCGGTCTAAAAATTTTAAATATTTGTCAGAAAATGGGAGCAAATAAAACCTGAGAACTTTGAAGCATAATTGCTGGTTGTTGCTTTGGAAACTGAGTTGGAATAACGAAGTGTACCTAAATAAACAGAATTGTCAGAACTTTGGTCAAGTGCATGGATCTCACAAATAATAGAACCTATGAAATAAAGAAAAATATCCATGCAAAATATTGGCATCAGCCTTGGAACATGAACTACTTGGAAGTTGGAAGATTAAATTCAAGAATATAAATATATCAGTAGTCAGTATCACTTGTATGGAAGACAAACCCAGAAACAATGATTATAGTTATATAATTTGGCATAAATGACACTCACATGAGGTTAAGAGCAATTACACTTAGTTTCACACTTTCACTCATTTTGGCAAATTCTAAAAATAACAATCCCTCCTAATAGGGTGCATCGGAAAGCAAAGAGTAAAGCATAATTGCAAATTTCAAACAGACATACTACCTCTATACTTCTCTCTCCCTGGTGAATTTTCATGGCTTAACGGAGAAGAATTAATGACTTAGCCAAATTTATAAATTGAGGACTTGATGATAGGATTAATGAATTCTGATTTCTAAGCATTCAACCACCAAAATTGAACTAGTTTCAATGTCCTATGAGTAGGCCAGCCTCTCATTTCACAGGTAATCTATGATTGTGATAGCTACAATACTACTATCTATCCTATCTTAGTACAGTGCACCACACTACTGTCTTTTTTAAAAATTACATATTGACCATAACAAAAAAAATAAAAAATAAAAATGACAACGATATTATTACTTATTACTGCCCTAGCATTCTATTTCTTCTCCCTAACAGATATGTAATTGCTGTTCCAACACTGATAGTCCAAAACATCATCAGATCCGTAGAAAAACCAAAAAATAATTAATCAATTTTGACTTCTTATGCTATAGCCCAAAGTCATAATGTGTGGGTTAAAGGTTGGACCATGCAGAAAATAAGCCTACGATATGGCTTGTGTACTCTAGGAGAAACAAGAAAATAAAAAGTCAGATTTACTTTTCTGAAAGCTATGCAATGGAACAGTTATTTACTAATTATTTTTATTTTAATTGTATAGTAGGGCAGTTCTATGTTGAGTTGTTATTTAGCCACTACTTTGTTGTGTGTGATAGTTATTAAGGGGTTTTTGGACGGCACCTAGGAGGCATATGGGATTTCTTGTTGTGTAAGGTTCGGAAGTGTTTTGGCTCAAAGGCTGGCAGGGAAGTTAATCTATCAGGTTTGTGTATCGTGTACTTGTTGAATTCAATAGTGTTTTTCTTAAACACTATCATCCTCATCCTACATGATTACAGCAAAAAACTATTGTATAATAGCAAGAAACTAAGGATAAGTAAATTGATCACATTGGAGAAAATGTGGACAGCAGCAGATTGTTTGTGGACTGTAGCAAATGTGTGTGGGTAGTATGTGTGGGGCTTTACAACACCAGCTAATAGGAACTAGTTCAGAATCAAAAAGCAATAAAAACGAAATTGGAAATACTTACCTTAGAACTAAATCAGAAAGACTGCTAAACCAAAAGAAAGAGGTTTCAACAAGAATTACAGAGAAAGCCTCTCCCTATTCCAGGAAACACATTCCTGCTCCTACTACCCTTGTCTTACCGAAATAATTCTCCCTCACCTTCGCTCTTTTATTAATTAAAAGATATCCTTCCCCTAACCAATATGGGTGGCTCCTAACGAACTTACCGTTAGCAACAGAACAAGAACTAACTCCGAGGCTCTACTCAGTGACCAATCCAGAAATTTCAACGAATGGGGTGAAGATTACATTGAAAATTATAAACGTGTATATACACAATTAAAGACACTTTAACATCCACAAATTTTAATTGCACTCTGTGTTTTCATATTTGACAATTGTAAAAAAAATTAATTTCCAATACTAAAAGAAAAAAAATCTCTATTTACTACTCCCTCCGGTCTCAAATATAAACAAAAATTGGTCAAACAAAGTGGATGTATTTGATTCAAATTTTGGACCAAATACATCTTTCTTTGACCAATTTTTGCTTATATTTGAGACCAGAGGGAGCATGTGACAAGAAAATCATTCAAAAACTCATAATTCACATTAAATTTATATTTAGTGCAGGCAAGATATTTTAAGAGGGGACAATAATTCAAATACCTAATACCTAACAGACAAAATTTCAAACACAGTGGGGGCATGTGCCCCCGTTTAACAAGTAGTGGATCCGTCTCTGCTGTACTCCTCTATTACGCCTAGCATGCACCTTCGCTATCAAGGGCTTTCTGACAGATGCCAACTGTTGAACGAGAGATAACAAAGGCATGTGATGTTGAAACTGTGTGTTTCAACTAGACAACATAATCCATTTTATTTAGGCTTAATGAGATAGTTACAAAATAAACGTAGGAGATTTTATTTTACTGTTTACATGATACAATATGCCTATACAGGAATTGCATAGATCCTATTTCACTACCAACAGTATAGTTCTGTCTTAACATTGTCACATATTACCAATGTCTTAAACTGGCAGAACTTACCACACAAGTTATATTGTCAACTCCATCATCCATGGTAAAAACATTATGATTAACTTCCTAAAGCAAGCTTATCAGCTTATGTCACAACAAATGCACAGATGTCATGTACCAAGTAATGAGTGTCATATATTACCAGAAATGTAAGAACTCCAGAAGCAGACAGAAAAGTTGCCTTTCTGCAAAAGACCTAGAAACAGATAAATCAGTAATTAGTAATTAAAATGAAAACAAAGCAATTGTAGCAATTTGAGAATAAGTGTTACGGGCACATACAGGATCAGCTTCAACTGGCCTGCCTAACTCACCGGCCAATGCTTCAATGAATTGCCTTCTAACATCAATTAACGATACAGCCTCAAGGACCTACGTTCAAATTATAGTTATATTAATTTTAACAAAAAATAAATAATAATGTTCTTGAAGCACTAGAAAGTGAAGAGTGAATTAATAGATAACACAGTAAAGATAATTCCACCTAACCTGTCTCTCAAGATATTCTTCTAGATTTGGAAGGTATTCTGCCAAGCACCTTTGTATAAAAGATCAACAACAAAATCAGACACGCTTTTAAAAACCATCTCAACCATGTATATGAATTTATTTGGGACAAATAGAATAATCAAAAATTGAAAAGCTTACATCCCATTCAACCAAGGAGGCAGCTTGACATCATCAATGGAATATAGGGCTTTCAACTCAGAAGAAGATACCAACTTCAGGCGAGGAGCCGAAGGTGCAGACATATATTTTCTCCCAACAGGATATACAACCTAGGTTTAACATATCATTAAGAATTTGTTTGAAAGAAAGTTAAAAAATTCAAAAGAATCTTAAAGAGAAAAGAAAACAACTTGTAGGTATATCTTCTGCGATTGTCTCCACGGACAGCCAGACACCATCTTGTTTATGTTCATGTCCAGTAGGGGCACAGCAAATTTAACCTCCTCTGACTACACTAAAATGTAACATAGAAGAAGTCAAGAAAATTGTTCAAATGCTACATTAATTTACTCACCATCCATGAGTAGATCATAGAAATATTAGCAAAAGAATTTCTGAAGAAATACCTTGTCAGCAAAAGAACACATATGCATTTCTAGTCCCTGCAGCAAATGTTTTAAATTAAGTTAAAAACTAATCGTACCCGATAAGCAAAGTTAGATCCAAAATTAAGACAGGTGCTTTCCTATCCAATCCACAGCACAGATGGAAGGGCACACAATAGACATGCTAATTCACAGTCAGACATGCTTTTTAAACACTTTCATTTCTTCAACGAAATTTGCCACTAGTTTTGTGAAATATTACATACGTTTTGTTATTTTCTTCCAAGCCCGAGTATGTTTTATGCAAGAGTAATAATTACTATATTTAATACAACGATCCAAAGTAGGCACATGTCAAACTCACATTCTCAAAACGCTTTTTCATTACTTCAATGAAATTTGATAATGATTTTGTGGTTTTTCCCAAGTAATCTCGGCCAGTTGAGAAGTATATTAATGAGTTGATTGTTGAAAATAAAGTTTAAAAAAATAAATTATTTAATTACCTCCCTGGAAACAATAGTACTGACTTCAAATTTCAACCGATCATCGTCAACTTCTCCAACACGCTTCGCTTGATACAACACATACTGATCCCTATCAAAACAGCAAACCAAAATCACCATTACCATATATGTACTCATTAACCGAAACAACAAAACGCCTATTTAGATTGGTTAATTTGAGCTTACGGAAACAGTTTATGACATGTCCATAATCTGTTTTCAGGTCACTTCATAAACTCTCCAGGATAGTTATCAAAAAACAATTTACAGCTTACGTATATGAAATCAGTTTAACTTCAATCCTTGTTTGTATAAATAGTTTAATATAAAAACTTATAACGCTTACGTAGAAGATATATCTAGCAAAAGATAAAAATGAAGTCAAAATGTTTTCATGTAAGCTATCCCAAAGAGCGCATGAAAATCAGCAGGAAAAAAAAAAACTTACTGACTTGTCATAAACTATTTCTATAAACGATCTCAAACAACAATCTGACAAGTGCTTATATCATTAGATTCGCCCAAATAAGTCAATCCAAAAATAGACCCTTATTTTATCTTTTATTATAGAGATAACTTATACTCGAGCACTTATATGATAATTGCTTCTGCTATAAGCTGTTAATTAGGTTGTTTATCCAAACAGTAGGAAAAACACACAAAAAAAGTGAAATTACCTCAAGAATTGAATAAAATTCAAAAGACACTTTGGGTCTTTGTAATTCCAATCAGATAACAAAGAGTTAGTATTATTGTTAGGTTCAACAGAAGGTGGCGACATATGAAAGGGATGAAAATGTTCATCTTCGGGTCCGAAAATAACATCAGGTGCAACATTAGGAGATTCAGCGTCGAATATAATATCCCCTAAAACAAACAAAATTACAAAACCCTAAGTCCATATTATGATCATAGTGATTAATTAAATCAATTAATTGGAAATAAATAGAGTATAGTATGATTATGCATACATACATTTGATGAAGTCTAAGCAATAAGGAATGAGAAGTGTGAATCGATCGATTAATCCGGAATTGTATTTATCGCTAGACCACATTTGGTCAATCTGCGTAAAAAGAAAAAACAGTATTAGGTGAAAGAGTGATTGAGAAATGGAAATGATGGAGAGAATGAAAGAGAGTGGTGAGTGATTGCCTTGAGGGTGAAACGGGAGTGAGAAAGGAGGTGACTCAGTTGTGCGCCGATGAATGGTGGCACGTTTTCGGTTCCTGCACCCATCGTCGAATCTGATTCTGTGTCTCTTCTGTTATTCTCCTCTCTTCTTTCACACTTCTTTCACTTCTCTTCTTTTCCTTTTTGAGCAACTTTCACTTTTCTTCTAACAAATCACCATTCATGCCTAAAAGAAAAATGGTGCTAACATATGCCCCGAGATAGTACAATTGTCCTTTTTCAACGTTCTCCAAAGAATAAGCATCCAATGCCTTCAAATCCATTTGAATTAGCCGTTGTTTTATTCTTCCAGTCTTCTACAATGATAGGCGTGATTAAATCTTCATTTGAACAACATTTGAAGTTCTTTAGTCTTCCAGTTTTTGATGATCTTCAGATGCTTCTGATGACGTCAGCTTCTGGTGATCAGCTTCTGAGGAGAGTGCTTCTGATGACGTCAGCTTCTTCAGGACCACTTGTCTTCAGAACCTCTTTTCTTCAGATGCTTCAAGCTTCCTTCTTGTTGATTTCATTGCTCTCATTTGTTCTTTCAGAACCTATGCTTTAACTAAGACACTGAAAATTTTGTCTATGGTCCTGCACACTTGAACAAATATTAGCATATCCAATTGACAATCTTTTAATACATTGTTATCATCAAAACTCAAAGGGTAATGTTAAACATATTATGTTCCAACAGAGACTCGATATAATTCTCTCTTTTATATTGACGAAATGAGAGACAAATATGCTAGAATAATAGTAGTTTAAGAGTATTTTGTATATTTTAGGTGAAATTTTATGTGCCAAACACTATTATTCAAAAATCAAATTACAATTGCCTACTAATGGAAATGATGAAGAGAATGAAAGAGAGGTGTTGGTTATTGCCTTGAGGGTGAGACGGGAGTGAGAAAGGAAGTGGCTCAGTTGTGCGCCGATGAATGGTGGCATGTTTTCGGTTCCTGCACCCATCGTTGAATCTGATTCGAATGTATGGAGAATTTTTTACTCTAATGTATGTATGGAGAATTTTTGTATTGACACTGACAAAAAAATTAAACCCCATGTCTATACCGCGGTAAAAAAAGAGACAAAATATAATTTTTAAAGTTGTAAATGTATTTAATGTGTTTTTTTAGGGATGTATTTAATGTGTTATATACTTTTTCAAAAAAAAACAACAATATATTAGTGATAAGAGATTTGTGACTATGTAGTTAGATATTCGATTTATGATTCATGTGTATGGAAAAATCTTGTTTGGAGGGGCGAATTCACCTTGTGTGCTCCACAAGTTTTTTAAGGTAGATAAAATAAAAATATCATGGTAGCCAAAAAAATTAAAGAAAATAAATACCAATAATGTTAAAATATGTATTTGATTTATTTATTTATTTTTACGTTTCAATCACGAGTCACAAAGCTCGTTCAAAAACAAATTCACGGGTCACAAAGCTATCTAATGTGTGGTTCATTATTATCGACGAAAATCTTCTTAGAAAAACAAAAAGGAAGGAAAACTAAATAGGAAAAATTACACTAACCTCCCCTGAGTTCTATGTACATGTAACCAACACCCCCTCTATTTTTACAATAATTAAAAATATCCCATGCCGTTAAACTCCTTCTACTAAAGAACTCAAACAACGCCTTTTCTTATTTTTATTCCAAGCGTTCTGCATTTCTGCAATTGATAAATTGCTCTCATGGCCTCATCCAATCTTGAACATAATACAACGATGTCAAAGCCCTAAAACCATATAAACAATTCAAAATAGTTAAATCATGATCACACTCACGTTACTAACAATTTAAAATACAAACAAAAAATAAAGAGAAGAATCTGTCTTGAATAGTTAAACACCCATGTTTCATCTCAAAGATTAAAACCACCATCATAAAACATACCATAAAGAGTCGAACAATACCATAATCAGTTGTACAAATATATAGTCTCTGTAGGTCTGTGATCAGTTAAATCCCTTCAAAATTAATAATTAATCATGGGTCACTGCCTCATCATCTCCTTCACATGACACGAGATGGGTATAGAGATCTCAAGATGCTGGTTGCCAATTCTAGACGGAGAAAGTGACGATGGGAAAATCACACATTAGTTAAAGGGTCTCAAAAGTCATTAATCACAAAAGTAAGGGAGGTTTATGATGAGTCAAAAAATAGAGGGGGTGTTTGTATTAGTTTTTGCAGCATTTTTATTTGAAAGGAAACTATTGTAGAAACATTGTCTATAGGTTAGAAACAAACTTTTGGTAAACTCTTAGATCAATGCAGCGCCTCCTCGTTTAATCTCTATCTTTCAAAAAAAAAAACATTCAATCTCTAAATTTGAATTGTACTCCATTAAATTGAAACAATAATTTATATATTTAATCATAGTTATCTAATATTTGAAATACTAAATTAATTTTACTATTTTTAAAAAATAATATCAACGGTAATTTGACAAAAAAAATAAAATATCCAAATTCAATGGAAGAACACAATTTAAAATGATGATAAACTATTTGCTGTAGTATAAAAAAAAATCTATTATTTTTTAAAAAAGCTAAAATGGTATGTATTCACAAAACCCGAAGGCGCCTCTTTAGCACAAGACATACTAAAGAGGTCACTCAAAATACAACGAGTCTGTCAGCCAACTGCAATAACAAAAAGCAGGCATTAGCCGATACCCAAACAAAACAACGGGTCCGACCGCCACTGCTGACAACCATAAACAAAAGCGGCATTATTAGCACGCAACCACCAATAAGAATGAAACTTAACCTTTTCCACAAGCTCCGCAGTAGGAGTGTAGATATTATAAAATATTCTATTGTTACGTTCTTTCCGAATAAGCCAAACACAAAGGAGGCAAATTAGTTGTAGAAACGATCGCCTAGTCTTCATGCCACTTAAGTAGTTTGTGAATTGGAGAAAGTGATCACCGAGAGTTTGTTGATCTACACCTGAAAAACCTAGCCAAGCCCGAACATGCTGCCATAAAGATCCAAACGCGTCACAAAACAGAAACAAGTGATGAGCAGTTTCAACTTGTCCGCAACCCACCACGCAAGAAATGTCTGCATCTGTTATTATTCCACGGTTGTATAAATTGATTTTTGTTGGTAACCTGTCCCGAAGCAAACCCCAAGCTAAAATAGACACCTTCATTGGCACATGAGAATGCCAAATGAGTTTCTCTGAAGCATCCAACACACGGTGTTCCTGTGAAGTAAGTAACTGATAACCTGAGCGCACCGAGTATCCCCCTGCAAGGTCAGGGTGCCACTGCCAAATATCTGAAACATTTGGCTGCAAAATAACATTAGAAAGTAAACTCCTACAGTTCGCTAACATCTCCTCCTCCATTTCCATGCACCTCCCCCTCCACCCAACCTAGAGAGAACATAGAGGCAACTGAAAGCAACTTGTTCTCTACTAAGTTGAACAAACGACTAAACCTCTGACAAAACGAAACATCTCCTAACCACCGATCATTCCAGAACAAAGTGGCTGCCCCATCCCCTACCTTACGTGACACCATCTCCGCAAACCAACCTTCCCCCTTGTCGCCTACCCCATCCCTAATCTTAGCCACCTCCCTCCGCCAATAAGAACCACTCCGGCCCCTAACCTCCCTGCCTCCTCACCGTACCTAGCAGCCAACACCCTATACCAAAAACATCATCTATCAACTAACATCCTCCAACTCCACTTTCCTAACAGAGATAGATTACATTCCCTCAACCGCCTAACCCCTAAACCTCTATTCTCCTTTCGGAGACAAATAATATTCCAACCAATCCAATGAATTTTTATGAGATCCCC
>Ga0228711_1003425_pt1 | contig 24602 bp, 8 predicted proteins | sample MedpolnodulmetaG_2_FD_177996 | JGI IMG/M metagenome (GOLD analysis project Ga0228711, IMG submission 177996) | Root nodule microbial communities from Medicago polymorpha collected in Santa Monica, California, United States - brown nodules | ecosystem: Host-associated > Plants > Roots > Nodule... | reverse complement strand
AAAATTTATATTTTTAATTATTTTTTTTTTTTTTTGAGAAAATATCTTTTAATGCTTGTTCTTCTATATATGAGTTTGAAATTAAATTATAACCACATACATAAAGATTTGATTTGATGTGTTTATAATTGAAAGTGGCTTTATTTTTTGACAATAATTGAAAGTGACTTCTACAATTATATAGTGCATATTAAATATGTATCCGTTTATAATAGTAAGTACCTGAAAAAATTAATTTCATACGGTACACTTTCTTTTCTAGTTTTGTCATGAACAACAAAATCGACAACGTCTCATTCACGAGAAATGACCATTTCCAACTTTTTTTGTTTTCTTCCACTCATCCATATGTTTGTCTTCTTCTTCTCTTGGAATGTGTGTTTGATTCTCTTTCTCTTTTTATACAATATTTTTTAAGTTGTATAGATTATGTTCATTGTTGGGACTGATTGATGAAATCAGCATAAATCATTAGAGGGTCTTTCTTCAAAGCAATATCAAATATTTTTACTATACATACGATTAATTAATACAAAGGTATGTTTCCAAAGCAAGCTTAAATAATTGGTTTAAAAAATGTAAGAAAGAATCTACCCTTATTTTAGTGAACCATATAGTACTATATTATGCATGGTTTTTTCTAATTCCATATTAATTAATTCAACATGATAACTTCACTCAAAGTTCCATGAACTTTATATATTAATCAATTTAGGAAATTCAAAAAAGGAAAAAGAAAGTGACTAGCCCTTTATTATTCATGTAAAAAAAAAATTAAACTCCACAAAAATAAAGAACGGATGCCACTGCTCAATGGTGCAACATCAGTAAAGACCGTCAAATCAAAAGAAAAACATTTGTCTCTTTTAAATTAATGGTCTTTACAACGATTGCACCATAAAGTTGGTGTAGCGGATTCAAGTTCATCATAAAATTTCTATTAGATAAAATCTATTTTATACATTAATTTAAACTTTTCAAAACAAGGCTTTCAATTAAATAACTCATAAAATATTGTGACAGATTAACACCCTTTTGATTTCACATTAAACAAAAAAACAACATTCAAATTTTAAATAAATTAACTCTCCTTTTAATTCAATTGAAATGTTGTTGCTCCAACCATGGCCAAAATCCAGCTTGATCATCCATGCCACAAAACATGTTGCTTAAACTTTCTTCTTTGACCATTTGATCAATCTTTTGGCATTGAAGTTCTGGCCTTGAAGAAGTTTGGAAAAGCTGAGCAATTCCACCTGAAGGCCTAGCAGATGGTGGAAAGAAAGTTCTGCTTGTTGTATGTTGGTGTGTAGAAAGAGGACTATCACTTGCTGGTGTTCTTGACATATCCAACTTGATATCTGAACTGTTCTCACTTCTATTGCTGCTTGATCCTTCTGTTTCTTTGTTCAGGTTGATTGATTCTGTTGGTTCTCTATTTTTCAATGCCAATATCTGTAACAAATTTAAATTATCTAATTCTATTAGAACACAAATTAATACAAAAGACAATATGGTTTTAAATTATTGGTTTGGTTCTAGTTTCGCGGCAAGCAACTGCGCGCGGCTGATACGATCACAATTACAGTTGCAATGTCGTTGCAAAGACCTCGAAAACTATTATATTGAGGCCAAAATTGGAGTTGTGATAATTTTATAAAATTAAATGTCTAGAAACAATATATACAATATGGTAAGATGAGACATTTTTATGTGGAAAACTAGTAATCTATTTAAGAGAAAGAAGACATTGAAGTGAAAATAAAATCATTGGATCTTGATTAAGTTACTTTTAGGTGATTGGAAAAAGCAGCTTTTTATAAAGTTGTTGTTAGAGAATAGGTGAAAGGAAAGGTTCTGAAAACTATGCAGATAGTCAAAAAAGCATAACTACATCAAAAAGAAGTATCATCATTACTAAATAGTATCATTTCTACAAAATCAAAAAAAATAAACTCAAGCAAGTCTAGTTCTCCATCATTTATTTATTTTTTCCATTGTTATGAAAAAGAATAACTCAAGCAAAAATAAAATGAAAGCAAGCAACTAAACTACAATATATATGATTGGAAATTGTGTTAATATGAGCACAATTTTGAATTTCGGTTAATTTTTTTTTTAACGGCAAAGTTTATTAACAATCAAGTCTCTGCACATGACGAACAAAGACCAGGAAAGTTCGGTTAATTACGCTGCAAACTTCTAATAAACGCAATTGCAGTTGTGATGCTGTTGCATAAACCTCTAAAATCATAATATTTTAGAACCATGATTATGAGTTAAAAAGAAAACTACAAACCTCAGCTTGAAGTTTTTGGTTCTGAGCTTGAAGTGCATCATTATCTAACTTAATAGCATCATATTGTCTTTTAAGAACATCATAGTCTTTTTCCAACTGCTTTGTCTTCCATCTAGCCCTTCTATTTTGAAACCATATAGCAACTTGTCTAGGTTGCAAGTTAAGTGCTCTTGCAAGCTGCATTTTCCTCTCAGGCTCAAGCTTATTACCAAGTTCAAAACTCTTCTCAAGTGTCTTCACTTGTTCCATATTAAGCCTCCTCTTCTTCTCTCCAGCTTGTGATCCATCATCAGATAAATCTTCCTCAGGTATATTTGCTTCTTCTCCAAGTTCAATTCCTGATGAAAATGACATAGATCTCTTCCCTAGAAATGATGGTCCCCCTACATTGGATACCAAAAATAAGAGTTACAGTTTATGAAGCACTTGTACATGACACATAGAGATTGGAAATAATTTTTAAATATAACATTTTGTGGAGACACTGGAAATGTTTTTAATCTTTGATACTGGTCTCTGTTCGTCTTGAGCAGCGGTCATGTTTTTAATAAATTTTGCCGTTAAAAAAAAAACTGGAAATGTTTTTAATATGATGTGTTGATGCAACATAGGTTAGAGAGAATATGCATACCATGATAATCTTGAGGTAGAATTGAGTTCAGTGAAGATGGTTGATGATGATCATCATGGTGATGAGGAGTTTGTAGCATGAAATTTGCTTGGAAGAAAGCCATCTCATGCATTGTTGCTTATCTAAGCCTGCCACAAATCTTCAAGACCAGCTATCTGATATCATATATAAATCTATGATCACTACTTTGAATGCATAAATGAAGATTTCATATGCTCAAAAGTTAAAATAAATTAAACCAAGATATTAATTTTCAAAGAACAAGTGATAAAGACAATAAGGCATACTTCACAACATCTTGTAATAAATACTCATGAGAAAATTAAATTAGTCCTTCAAATTGAATAAGATGGAGAGTTTTAGGTAGAGCTTTCTTTTTCTTATGTAAATATTTGGAAAGGAAAAGAAAGTTCGAAGAGAGAGAGAGAGAGGTGGTAAGAGATGCTTGAATCTATAGGTCTATACATCAACTTCCATATATATCACCTTTTTTTTTTCTTTCCCCCTTTATTGTATGTAAGCTATACTAGTATCAAATAAAATAAAGAAAGCAAATCTATTTTATGTACATAAATAAAAAAGAAAAAGCATTTGTAGAAAAAATTGAGGTAATTAGATGTTAAAATGACGTTTAGTGTAAGGGGGTGGAATAAAGAAAAAAAAGAATTAATTGTGTTTGCGTCTATGCCTCAACTTGTCTAATATTCCAATGAATATGAAGTGTGTTTGCATGTGCAAACTATTAAGTCATAATTTTTTTTTCCTTATGATATAAACTAGTTTCTTAGTTAGGAGACAAGTAGAGGGGTTCTTCTTTACAGAGACAGTTGTCTTTAATTATAATGATGGAATTGGCAATTTGGCTTTGTGGCTAGACCTTTTTCATGTCATCAATTCCATATTGTTAAAGGCTAGCAGGAAATGGAGATTCAGATATTATATTTTTTTATTTTCGTGTGAGGTGGGTGACTTTCATAAAGGAAATAGTTTATGATGATGATTTTTTTATTTATTAATAAAGTGATAAATGAAAGTCATCAGATGGGGCAAAGTGTTCACCTATTGAGAGGGAAAGATGGAGAGAAGCTTTCTTAGGGGAAAAAACTTTTATATGGTAAGGTGTTTTTCCTATTTTTTTGGGAAATGGAAATGGATTCTATTCATCATGAATTTATTTAGTTGAAAATCTTAGCAGTAAGATAATGATCCCACACTCTACTTGCACCATAATTATAAGTAATGGAACACATCTCCAGACTATATGTTGTGAGAAAGAATTTCGATACAAAGATCGAATATTGATTCCACCAGACCTAAGATCTTTCGATAGTGGTGTTGAATAGCCTTTGAAAGTAGGACTTTCGTCAACAACCTTTTTCTTGGACTGCGAGGGGTAGTACCTGAAAGACACTCCAATGCTCAAGCTAGCATAAGTGTCGTGGATCAATTAGGTAATTTAAGGTAAAATGTGTGCGTACATGGACCAATGTGCTTTATTTATTATTTATAGTGTAGGTTTAAGGTTTTAGTCCTTGAACCTGTACATGGACAACTGATGTGATCAGATTAGTGGCAAGTGTACTAATCGTTAACCAAGTAATAAAGTGATAAGTAAAGTATCGTATCTACAGAGATTGTCCTTTCGTCCGAACAATTCTTGTTACTTCTTTTTGTAAGTTTGACAGTATAAAAGTTAGGTTGCAATTTTTATCTGTTTGCAACAGAGAAAGTTTACCTGTCTTGGTTGCAGAAAAGTAAGCAACGGTTAGGATTCTTCGAATCTCCTCTATATATATGTTGTTGGATAATAAGTAATATAAATGTCGCGTTTATTTATCTTAGGTATATTAGACAAGTGATGAGGCCATTGGGACATTCCTACTTGGGTAAGGCATCACCTGACTCAAAGGGCATCATCCACTGAGTACCTACTTAGGTTTATCCCTCCAATTGCTAACTGCACCTGCTGGTCACACGGTGATCCTTACGTGCGGGGTCTTGTTAAGTCAAAGATAATAAACATAAACTTAAATTGGATTTCCAGTGTTTCCCAAGGCAATGAAGGCCAAGGTTCCCTTAGATCTTCCCATCTATGAATCTTAGGACACTCATAACACACTCTCTCTATGTTTTCTTAGCACTTCTACAAACGGGCAGCCCTAATCTACGTCTACCTTACTAAGGGTTTCAAGAGAGTGGTTCTATTAGGTTATAGCTTAAATTGGACAGCTAGGTGCTTGTTTCTCTAATTACTAACCAATTAATTCCTAGATTCGGTAAGGAACCACCTGACTCAATGTGTATCATCCACTGAGTACCTATGTTTAGGGTCAATAGTTCCTATGGTATCTTTGCCTAGTTAATAATCACTTACTTCCTAGACGGTTAGTTATCAGTAAAGGGATATAAATACCAAGATATAAGCATCCAGTTAGTGATAGCAATATTAGGCCCTGTCACAACATAAGTGCCTAATCTAGGGTTGCACCTATCGCAGAAAGAAATTCTTTCCTAATAAATCTTAATAGCGAACAAAAGAATAAATAAATAAAATAAACGACATATTAAATTAAATAAACATCCAACAAAAATATACAGAAGTTCATCTTAGAACTCTAACCAAAAAAGATTTAGTTACACATGGTAACTAAACACAAATTACGAAAGATAAAAACATATCCTAGAAAATCAAGGAGAAGATAGATTCTCTCTCGAAGCTCCAAAGTAGCCTTCCTCTTGAACTGTCACAGTTCTGAACGGGAAATTCTGAATGAGGAAGGCTAGTATTTATAGTGGAGATTTTTAACTGGGTTTGGGTTAAAAACGCAGGTTAAACCCAGAAAAACGAATAAAATTACATATGTGCCCCCACATTTTAAGATGCTTGGGGCGCATGGCATATGCTTGAGGCGCATATGCCTTGTAGCAAAGGCCCTAGGCACATTTTGCATGCCCTAGGTGTATGGTAATGCAATTCCATGCCCTAGGCGTATGCTTGTGTGCTTCTGGGACCAATTTCTTCGATCTTCGTTGTTTTTAGGTCTTCGTCTTCAAATAACTTGCCTCGGAACTTAGAAACAAAATTCTTTCCCATGTAAAGTCTCTTGAGTCCTCTTGAATTTTTATTATTTGTCTTCCCAAAGTCTTAACAATTCTTCAGTTGTTCATGATTTGCCGATTTGCATGATTTCTTTGTGAATTACTTCAAAACCCCCTTAAAATTGCTATGTTTCGGGAAAACTAGAATTACAGACTCAAATATAGAAAACATTACAAAAATCTCGAAATCATAGGCAATCGTTCTAATACTCCTCCTTTTTGCTGCTAAAACCTACTGAAAATGACTGAGAAACATGCTAAGAATAACGTAAGATGACTTGTCATCAACAACTGTCCTCGAGGGACAATTGTAAGGAGATTGTGAGAAGATATCATTGGATCTTGATTGGATGACCTAGATGGTTCCTAAGGGTCATTATTCCATTGAGATCAAGGGACGTGTCATGTCATGGTCCTTCTGGATGTGTGAGGAAGGATGTCCATACTTGTCCATGGTTTGGGCCTTGGTCTTCTTCAAAAGGTTTTTTGCATAGCTTTTAGAGTGCGAGGTTTGACATGTTTAAGTGATCTAAACGTCGTTCGGGTTCTCAAGCCTTCGGACCATGTGTTGCGACCTTGTGGTCACTGATCAATGGGTTATGAGTCCATGACATGAGATTTGACCTAAAGCGGCTCAAGCGCAATTAGCTTTGCGATAAGTTGTAATATGTTTAGGAGACCGTAAGGGATTGAATTACGTTTCCATGAATCATCAGTCTGCTAGGATAGTTTCTTTTCATATGCTACGTCATGTTTGAATTTGTTTAGGTTTAGATATGTTGTATTTTCCCTTTAACGCGCAATTGTCGGATGATCGTTAAACCAAGTTAGGGACCCAAAGCTGGCCAGTGTATATGATCCTTTGTTTTGCTGTCTTTTATGGTTGTCGATAACGTCTGCATGTTGATACCAGTATTGTAGATCATGGAGAAAAGGATTTATTGAGACCTTTACTAGGAGTCTGGAGCTAGGAAATAGAAGGATGATGTAGGAATTTGAGCCTAACTCTTGACACATGCTAGGATTTGTTGCACCCACCACATGTTATTCGCACTTGTGTCAAGTCTTGGTAATTGATGCTTTGATCATTTCTTCTTGAATTTTGATGTATAACTTCGATACAGTCGAGGAGAATTAGGCACTCACCATTAATGTATTAAATGTTTCTTCATGCCTTTATTGCATTGACATTGTTATTATCGATGGGAACTCTTTTGCTATAAGTTAGGACACTCATTTACATTCGCTACATTATTTTTCCTCTTTGTTTCCTTTTTGTATGTGTTCCCGGAAATCTTTTTCTTAAACCCTCCGTGAGTTTTTCAGTAAATCGGAAAGGGGGATGAATTGTTTCTGATGGGACACCGTTGATTGGACTTGTTATTCTAGTTTCCATTAAATGCAAGTTCATAGAATAACATGTTAATCGAAGATGGCCTGTTCTGCCAAGCCTTTTTTGAATAACACGATAATCGAAGGAAGGTTGATGTGTGGGTTCAAGATCAAAGACAATTGAAGTCTTCCTGCTTCATAGTGGGGGACTTCGTCTTCCAACAAGGTAGAGGAAATTGAGCTTGGTTCCTAAATTCATAGACACGAATTTGGTGTCGGATGACTTTCATTATCCACCATAGTGGTTATAATGGTTTTAGTTTTTTTTTGTTTATGAAGGAGGCGAGCAGTTGTACTGATGGTCGGATTAGACAAGTGTACCAAATCGTTTACCATGTAATAAAGTGATAAGTATAGTATCGTATCCGCAGGGATTGTCATTTTATCCAAACAATTTGCATTACTTATTCGGGAACAATAAAATAATAAAAGAGTTTAGGGTTAAGAGTTTGCAATCTTTATCTGTTTGCACTAGAGCAAGTTACCTGTTTAGGTTGCAGAAATGTTAACAATGGTTAAGATTCTTCGAATCTCCCCTATTCATTTGTTGGAATTAATTAATAGTCAAGTCACATTCAGTTATTTTAAGTAGACTATCTAAGTGATGAGTCTGTCAAGACATGATAACCTAATCGGTTTGTCACGTTGCACCTGATGGTCGCATGGTAGTCCTTACGTGCGGGGTCTTACTCTTTCGGTTGATTTCGGTCTATCCCTTCGTCAGTTGAGTTGCACCAGTTGGTCACACAGTGATCCTTCTGTGTGGGGTCGTACTCCCTCAAGGGTAATTGAAACATAAACTTAAGTTGGCGTTCCTAAATTTCCAAAGGTATGGTGGCCAGAGTTCCTAAAGGTTTTCCCATCTATGATTCTTAGGAATACAAAGCACACTTAGCCTCTCGGTAGTTCTACAAACGGGCAGCCTTATCTGCGTCTACTTTACTAAGGTGTGAGGAGAACAGAGTTACTGGGCTGATTTAAGTCATGAAGTCGCTGGTTTCTTTAATTACTAACTAGTTACCTCTTAGGTTCAACATATTTTACTAAATATTAGTAATGTCACCTCCTCAGTACTTAATACTATGGTCAACTCGCTTTATGTATCTTTTGCTCGTTACTAATTAATTACTTCCTAGATAGAAAAATATAAATACCAAGACATAGATATCAAGACATAAATATCAATATTACGCCCTTTCACTACCTAAATGCCTAAAGGGTTGCACTCCAAAGGAGACAAATCTTACGCACTACAGTAAAACTAAATAGTGAATAGAAAAGAACTAAATAAACGACTATAAATTAAATTATTATCCAACAAATAAAATAGAGGTTCATCTTAGAACCCTAGCCTAAAAAGATTTAGTTACCCATGGTATCTAAAAACTAATTACAAAAGAAATAAAAATTACCCTAAAAATACTTGGAGAGAGGAGAGAGAAAGTCCTCCTGAAAGCTCATAGAATTCTCCTTCCTTTTGAACTGCTCTAGTTCTGAATTAGAAATAATGAATGAGGAAAACAGTATTTATACGAAAAGTTTCCACCTAAATTTTGGCTAAAATCGCAAGCTTTCTTCACCAAAAAGTCACAAAAGAGTGACTTGACCCGCAAGTCTTGGGCTCCTAGTGCATATACCCATGCGCGAGGTGCATGTGTCTTGAATGTCAGGCGCCTGATGCCTAGTTCCAAGCGCCTGGGTGCTTTCCTGCACACTCTAGGCGCTTGTGCGCCCTGTTATGTGTGTTTGGGCCCTTGTGAGTGTGTTCTGTGCTGAAATGTCTGTTTTCTTCACCTTTTTAGGTGTTTGCTTCTATGTAACATGTCTTTGAACTTGGGTACAAAATTCCTCCCTTTGTAAAGTCTTTTGAGGCCTTTTGAATCTTCATTCTTCATCCTCCCAAGGACCACATAAATCTTTGGATGTCCATCTTTGCCGATTTGCATGATTTCTTTGTGAATTACATCAAAAACATCCTAAAATTGCTATGTTTCGAGAAGAACATAATTACAAACTCAATTATAGAAAAGATTACAAATATCCCAAAATCATATGAAATTGCTCTAATATTCCTCTGTTTTACTGGTAAAACCTACTGAAAATGACTGAAAAACATGCTAAGAATAACGTAAGATAACATGTCATCATGTACTTTGACAGAGTTGACCTAGCTTCATTCCATGATAATTCAATGATCTTGTTAAAAGATGGAGCAGATTAAAAGTATTTATGCCCTCTGTATTAAGGATTCAAAAATGGGTTAATTGACCTTCACTTCATGGCATTGTGTTGACCAAGATATGTATTGGGTCTTTGGTAATTCTAAGGTCGTGCGTCTAGACGATATTCTTAATATCATGTACTAGTAGTCCTTTCTTTATTTGGATGATTCTGATAATAGTGGGGAAAACAAGACTAGCGATGAAGATTTTGGATGGTTGGCCGTTTTGAAAGATATATTGCAAGTCCGGAGGATGGTGACCATGACAGCACACATAGAGAATAGAGAACTAAGAGGAGAATTCTGCTAGCAAATCCTCTAGACTTAAGCAGTGGTTAGACCTGACAGCACACATAGAGAATAGAGAACTAAGAGGAGAATTCTGCTAGCAAATCCGGCACCACTAAAATAGATATAGGAACTTGAGACAAAAATAATTGTAATAAAGTGACGTGTAGACATTAGGAGGTTCCATAATAAGATGATTAGTCTTTTTGTCGTTTGAGGTGCATGTACCTAAACCATGTTTCTTGGGAGCTATGATAGATGTGGCTGGTCTTTGTTTCTAACTACTAACATTATATATTTTGTCTCTTTAAAGGTTCAGAATCTTGTTGTGCATCTGGTCCAACTTGTTTGAATGAATGTTCTTGCAATACTTTGCTTTATTAGCTGCCAATGCATGTTTGAATTTGTCACTATTTAATGCAAGTTGATCAACTTGTAGAAGTTGGGCCTTTTCCAAAGGTTGAACCCCCTCCTGTCTTATACATATGTTCTACCATCTGTATAAGTGGACTAAATAAAGGAGGAACCTTCGAATGGACATTAGCTATTTGTCGAGTTGGATGCCTCATACTAATTTGGTAAAGAGCTGGTGTAATGTACAAATCCCGAGAGGGATAGTTTAGGTATTGTCTCCAGACTTAAACTTTTGGGTGGTTTCACATAGCTTTGCCGGTGTGGTATGATCATGTAATAGGGATAAACAACCTTAGTGTTAATTAGAACATTTCCTTAAGATATGATTTATTTTTATGAAAGGTTGTTTGGGACGGTTACATTAAACTGAAATATTTCTTAAGGTTTTGTGTGTTCTAGGTCTTGAAAACTTCTTTTCCATATATGGTTTCAAGATTATGGGCCTTCCTAGGTAGTTGATAGTTTCCCCCAAGCGGCATTTTTCTATGCGATGTTAGGTCTTCTTAAAACTAGGTCCCCAACACTGAAATTGCAAGCTCAAATCTTTTTCTTGTACTTGACAACTAATCTTTGCTTGACCAGCGACTTGATAAAGGTGTCCCAATATCGGTGTTCATCTAAGAAATATAGTTCCTTATTTAGTTGTTCATTTTCTTCTAGTGTGAGGGAGTACGTGGTCCTCAAGTCGAGTTCTTCAATTTCAATTGGGACAACAACCTCGAACCTGTAAATGAGAAGAAAAGGTAACTCTCTTGTCGAACAATATGGGAGGTAGTCTGGTATGCCCACATGATGTAGAGGAGATAATCGACCCAATTTTCTTTTACCTTGTCCAATCTTCTCCTGAGGCTTCGAAGTAGGACTATATTATTGTATTTTGCTTATTCATTGGTTTGTCATTGTACAACATAAGTAAAACAATTTTTGATGTGAAAATCATCCATGATTCCCCGAAATTTCTTGTCCGTAGACAGTGTCCCGTTGTCCATGGTCAAAGATTGTGGTACAAAGAATCTTGCCACGATGCTTTTCTTAAAGAACTTCAAGATGTTGGTTTATTAATTTTGGATAGCGATTCGAACTCAACTCACTTACTAAAGCAATCCACTACCACAATCAAATAATTCAATACTCGTGGGAACTTAGAAACAGTTCTGCTAATGTCCATGTAGTCACTCGAAGGTGCCACATGTATATCCTAGTATCGTCAGTATCTAGATTAATCATGAGCCAGTAATATCTGGTCCTTAAAGCTTTCCTTGCTAATGGTTACGCCCTTAGGTGCTATCCAATGATTCTTTCATGAAATTTTGAGGACATTGTTGCCTTATTCTTTTGTATAACATTTTAGTAGTGGACTGCAACTCCCTCTCCAATATAGTTTTTCCTTAATTAATTGAAAAGAATATGATTGGTGTATAAAGTGAGAGGCTTCGTTCTTCTTTGTGGGTAAAGTACCGTCTCAGAGGTTGACTACTATCAGGCTCATCCAACTGGTGGGTATCTTGATTATCACTTTTAGGAAATCCTTTATACATGCCTCAACATTAGGATTTGACAGAGTCTTCTGTATAATTGTCTTGTTACAACCTTTTCTCTTAAGAGGAACTACTATTTATGTATCATGGTTCCCCTTACCTTGTACTCTTTGTTGAGTTGTGAAATTACCACTTCTAAGTGAGATCTTAGTAATACTTCTCGGGCCCTCGTCTTCATGGCCATCTCAAGTCCATATAAGCATACTTCATATTCAGACTAGTTGTTGGTGGTTAAAATATTGAACTAGAGATACTTAGATTGTTAGGCCTTCTTTGTTCTACAAAAGGATGTCGTCACCACGCCCATTGATGTTCGATGTCCTGTCGATGTAAATTGTCAATTGATGGGATATTTATAGTTTTACAAACGTCATCTCTATCACGAAGTTTGTAGCACATGTGCCGTGAGGCTGACTCATACCCCACATCTAATTCATATAACTTGACTATCCATTTTGTTATCCTCATGGTCGGATTTGCCAGTGGTTGATCAGTCCAAACTAACATTTGGTACCCAATAAAGTACTGCTTGAACTTCCTTAATGCATTTACTAACGCTTGAGTGAACTTTTCAATTTGTTGGTAGCGCATCTCTAGTCCTTGATGGGCTTCTCTATCAAAACTCATGTCCAAAAGTCACTAGTAACTTCACAAATCCCTAGGTCGTCAGGATAATATGTCGAAACCTTGGAAGTTGAGGCCCTCATAAGGGACAAGGTCCCTCTCCGTAAGACATCGGGTGCAAAATAAATTGGTGTAGATCGTGTCACATGAATCCCGTTGATAGAAAATGACTTAATGAACATCGTATTTAGCCATCAGGACCTAGACTAATAACATGATTTGGCCATTAGGTGTCTCATTTAACATATTTGATTTAGCTTTCTTTTGGGGAGTTCATTAAAGGACCTTCAGATTAGGGGTAACTGTCAGCAAAGAAAATGAAGACTATGGTTTTTTTTAATCTTTGCAATGGAAACCGACAAAGGGTCGTGTACGTTGTGAAGATTGGATGATTTTCCCGCTACAGTTACGCTGAGATTTGTTATTGGTTCCACTATGAAATTCACTTGATTGAGTAATATTTGTACGAGGATCGAATGAGATGGCGGTGGAATCATGGAAACATGATGAACACCTGGTGGGGGATTATGGACGTTTCGGCGACGACTGGGAAAGAGCGGCGTAGTTGGATTACCGTTGTGTGTTTAGATTCATGACACGTAGAGAAAAGGTCATGGTGGTTACATCCCTTAGATCGTTCTATGGAAAAGGGTTATTGTAGACGATTGCTGAATGGAGTCGTGTGTTAACCACAAGATCTTGTTTGAAAAGGAATGGAAAGGTTATTATGAGGAATGGTCTGCAATAGAATCTGCATTGATCTTATTAAATTGCCTTTGAGTGTAGGACCTTCGTCAAGAACCTTCATCTTGAATTGTTGGGGTGGTACTTGCAAAGACACTTCTACACTAAAGTTAGTAAGTGTCGAGGATTTATTAAGTATTTTAGGGTAAAATGAGTGTGTACTTTGACGAATGTCGTTGAGTTAGTATTTGTAGTACAGATTCAAGGTTTTAGTCTTTGAATCTTTACCTGGACAACTGTTCCTGGAGACAACCGTAAGCATATCGTGAGAAGATATCATTAGATTTCGATTAGATGCCCATTATTCCAGTGTGATCAAGGGATATGTCCATTTAATGGACTTTCAGGACCTTTGAGGAGGCAAGTCCAGACTTGTCCATGGATTCGGCTTTGGCACAAACAAGAACAAATATAAAAAAAATGCATTATGCTCCCTTGCCAAGTCGAACTGTGCTATGATATCACTTGTTGGGAAGTGTGTGAACATCACCGTGTCAATCATTTAATACCACCAAAAAAATTTGACACTGTCAATCACTTAATACCACAAAAAGATTTTGACACAACATCTCTTTTGAAAATCTTAAGGCATCGAATATATGAATACCCTCTTTCATATAATTAACATCTTATTTATTTATAGTCGATGTGAAACTAACTCACACGTTAGCGGAACAAAGTTAAGTCATAAAGAAGATTTATTAGAGTTTAAATGTAAATCAGCTCAATTTCATCCAACGATGCATAATTTATTTATTGAAAGGAACTCATGTATGCTTTCTTCATAGTTTTAAATTGTGTTTTTCAAGCTATTGATATAATTCTCTCAACAAGAAAAAAAGCTATTGATATAAATTTTTTTTAAAAATCTCCCCCCTTAATAATTTCTAAATCACATTCATCCAAAATATCAAGCTTCTTGCATCAAAAAATATATATCAAGGATCTCTACACAACTGCAACCCCACTTTAAAATTTATTGGAGAGTCATGAGAAATCGGGAGCATTATCGAGTCTAATTCTTCGAAACTATAAGATAGAGAGACACCACATCTCCTTCCAAAATATTAAGACATTAGATATATATACCATCTTACTTATATTTTCAACACCTTATCTATTAATAGATGATATGGAAGTTAATCACTCACACTTAAAACCTAATAAAATGTTGATCATCTTCACCAAATTGGTCTCTATCTTTGTACCAAATTCTCAAATTGGTCCCTGACTCTACTAATAACTCAAAATGGTCGCTGTCTTTGTCAAACGTTTCTCAAATTGGTCCCTGACGCTATTAGTTGTTTTGTATTTTGAGTGTTAATGTCTCAATGTCTTTTGGATATTATGTAGTCTTTAATGGCATAATGTCTTTTGGATCTTATTTGGTACGTTAATGACTTAAAATACAAAAGAACTAATAGAGTCGGGGACCAATATGAGAAACGTTTAACAAAGATATAGACCATTTTGAGTTATTAATAGAGTCCGGGACCAATTTAAGAATTTGATAGAAAGACAAAGACCAATTTTGTGAGTTACTCCGTTTTTTTATAAAGAAAGGGGTTGCTTAAGAAAAAGAGAATTGAGTTGGCTAAAACTTGTAAAGTCCAAAAATGGGTTATGTTTTTCTATGTGAATGGGAAGGAGAGAGAGAGAGAAAAAAGGAGAAAGGGGCAGGAATCTAGGGGGATGGGTCCAATGAGGAGGGGCAGGGTTTGTTACCTAACCTACCAACACCTATCGTGCGATTAGGACGAAGGCCTTTCGCATCAACCATTATCCCTTTGCTTGCATCAATTTCCAGCCCAATTAACTCTTATCAAATGGCTATATATGCATGAGAATTGTTTGTGATGATGGATGGTGGCTGAAAACACAACCTATGCCCTGTTCTTGTTACCCCACCACTCCTTTGTCCTTTTCCCAACCATATATATGTTCATTTCTACGTGTGCCACACATTCTCACTAGTCACTACTACTCTCTCACCTTAACTCTTCCAAAGTTACATGCATTTATACGTTATAAATCCTCTTCCAACTATCCATCTTATTTCAATACAATCACATCACATTGTATAAAAGAATTGTGTTTGTATAAATGGTACATAAGTGAGATAAATCTTGCATTATGTTAGATCGATAAATCATGCCATTAAATTAAATAAAATATGATGTGATTTATTGATGCAATAATGAAAAAATATATTTATACATGATATAAGATTATTTTACTCGTACATGTCAGACAAAACCTTCTAAAGTTATTAGAACTTTTAAAAACTTTGCAAATCCTATAAACTACACTATTATACTATCTCTTACAACAAAAATCAAGCATTTTGTATGTATTTTTAATCTGCAATTTATATTGACTATATTTTAGGTGTGTGTGAATTGTGATTGATCAATTATTGTTTTACTATTCAAGTCATCCATTATTCTATTTGATATTCTCACACACACATCTAACAACTTAGAAATCGTGTTATTGAGAGACTCCTATGCAACTTAAATACTCATCCTCGAACCTAGTGTGGGTCATGAGGCAAATTCTCACATTGGTATCCTTATCCGAGTTTGATATAATGTTCACAATGAAGAGAAAGAAGGATAGGGTTCAATAGTGTGAACAACAAAAGTGAATAGTACGAGACATACAAAGAGTATATATAATAGATGCTAAAAGGACTAAACTACTCTTAATATATAGGGATCAAATTAAATACCATATTGCCGGAATTTTGTCACCAAATTATTGGGTTGTTCGGTTCATATTACCATGTTCTTTGCAATAGATCCCAAAATGAGACCAAGCTATTTATTACCATGTTATATGGGCATATATCTCACTCCCTAAAGCCAACTTAAAGGATCAGTTGGATGTGTTAGCCATTATATAGGGTTAATATATGTTTACCTCTATAATATTAGCGATTCCTCTAAAAAAAAATAGATTTCAAGCTTGTAATTTGAAGATATTTTGGTTTTAGACCTTTATGAATTTTGATTGTACAAAATCGATGATATGACAGAGGTTAACCAAAATTCGCTCTAGTTACAAGGGATCTAAACTAAAGAAACATGGTTGGAATCTAAACAAGAAATCTTAGTCGGGGTAAACCGGAAACCGCTAATATTATAGGGAGTAAACATATATTAACAGTTGTATATACACACACAACAGTGTGAGTACGCAACCTTGACAAAGTGAAAGTTCAATACAACTTTTATGGTGCAATTAGCAATTTGGACAATTAATCAAGATAAAAAAAGATGAATTTATGATTTGTTAAAAGCAATAAATTGAAGCCTTTTAACAGTTTACATGAACAAACTACGGTGACTAAGTAAAAAAATTGACGGCAGAGAATTCAGATAAACAAAGTGTACATTATTTGGATACCCTTTTGTCATAGTAACTACTTTGGCTTATTAGAAGGCAATTCATGATACATGTAAGTAAAGAGGGGACAGAAATATAGGCACCAGCAAATTACTGCCCTATTTCAAGCTGCACCATCTTTTATTATAAACTGCCAGAGAGGTTCAGTTATACAGTCCTGAATTTAATTTTGGAATTGAGGTTTCCACATCAACAGGTGAAAAGGACCTGTTCAATTTTTTTTGGGAGAACAGACCGTGTACAATTTTGCTCTAGGGTATTGTTGAATTTTCTAGTTTACACATGGATGAATTTTTTCCCCCCAACAACACAGATCATACTTGAAGCACGCAAGTGGCAATGTGAGAATTGTACCTTCATCTTCAAATGATTAAGCCTATATTTAATATTAGGGTTTGTTCACAAGCATTAAGGTGAGTCGCCGTACTTTTGCAAAAACAATAAATTGTAGCTTATGCAAAATTACTCTGAATCATCGTGATTCTTGTAGAATCGAATTATTCATTGTTAAGATTTTGTACATTTTTACGAGTAAAAAATAGCAAAATCAAATTATTTTATTTGATATATCACTTTAAAATATCAATGAAGTATTAATATTGAGTTTTAAACTCTTCTCTTAACCATTTGTTTTTTTTTGGTACAAGAGGTTAGTACTTCTTACTATAAGTATAACTTAGATCGTAAAAGATCGTAAAGATATTTGTATACCATCCGAAATGCAAGTTAAAACGCGTTAATATTCTCTATTTTCTAAAGATTGATGTGTGTTTTGCTATTAAATTATTTGAAAGAAAAAATAATAAAGAAAACAATAAATGAGATTAAAATAGATAATATTTTTGAAAAATATGTTATAATTTTGTTTTTTTGAAGAAGCTAAATAGCCCACCTAAATTGGCACCGGAGAATCGAACCAGAGACCTTGCGGAGGGGCACACTTGCAAGACCCAAGCCAATACCACCACCAGACCAACCCAAGTGGGTTTAGTACGTTATAATTTTTATAATAAAATTTTTTAATTTGTAAATTAATTTTATATCGCCCAACGGATAAAGTAATTTCCATTATTTTTTGTTATTATCACTCTTTGCATGTTAATTAGGGAAGTTATGGCTGACATATAGGAGCCAATAAGAAGAATTATATTTCTAACATATGGTCCCAAATTAGTTTGATCGGTCACCAACATGCACGACCACTTGTTCCTGCTTTGAGTTAATGGCTTTTTCAGACTCTCTTCCAGATCCATCAATTGATTTTATCATTCAACATTGATGATATGATTATGACTTACGCGTACGAATGTATTTTAAGAAAATTTAATTATGTTATATTTTTCCTAGATACATGCATGATATTATATTAAAAGTGATTGATATGAATTTGGGTGGACGTGGAATTTTAAGTGGACGAGCGATTTTTTTGTGAGGGATCTTATAATTTTGGGACCTTATTCTGAATTTTAGAGTCTGATTTTTTTTTAAGGTGTGAATTTTTGAGTTTGGAGCAATTGATTCTTCTAGTATTTATTCGGTGAAATCAACTTATAGGTTTCTTTATATGAAAGCTAGTGCGATGGATGTGAAGTCAAGAGAAATTGTGCAGTTTCTTTTAAGGATGTGAGTGTTTGTCTTCTCTCAAGGTGAAGGTTTGCTCATGGCCACCGCTTCAGGACAATATTTTGACTCGCCATAATCTCTTTTCTAAAAGAATTATAGTTGACTCTGGAGGTATTTCTTGTGTTTTCTGTAATGAGCATGTAGAGCCGACTTGTTATCTTTTTGTTAGATGTCCATTTAGAACCAAGTGTGGTCAATGGTGTTGTCAGGACTCTGGATCAGGGGTTCAAACTTTTGGCCTTTAATATATAAAAATAAAATATATTCAAAAACCTATGTACTAAAAAAAATTACATACATATTCTACAATCATCCTTTACGTGGTTTTCTGTTATGGAATCATTGAATAATCAATTTATTATTAATATTGTCGAACACATTTGATTATGCAATTTAGTCTTCACAATCTTAATAACAGAAAGTGACTGTCCAATTGTTGTGGCAACATGTAAAATCCCGTCACAAGTTGATAGACTAATAACGTATAAACGTACGCCTTTAAGTTTCAACTAATATTTTTTTTTAAAGATTACTTATTCTTGTCAAATATGCAAATTCAACACTCACACGCACACATATAAATGATGTAAGTCGTAAGTTTATTAACAAGCATCGCCAACATAGTTGGACAAAATTCATTTGGATAAATCTTGGCAAATTCAATCGGATATGCCTTATCAAAAGCAGATAACAAGTTGGTTTGAAAACAAGCCAAACAAATGAACAACTAACAATTTTCTCGTTAAAACGATTTTTAAGTTCTTAAAAATGCATGTTTGAAAATACAATTATATTATTACATTAAAATATTATGATTTTTTTAATAAGGTAAACTAGTTCACTTAAATTAACATCAAAGATAATCAAACTCGAGATTTTGAGAAGGAGCACAATTTAAGGTCTCAAACCATCACCATCAAACCAATCTAATTGGCTTTAAAAAAACATTATGAATTATAAAGTAATACGTAATTAATAACCAAAAACTTGTAAAAAAAATAATTAATTAATTAAAATTACATGTTTTTTTAGCAAAAAAAAAAACACAAAAGTTTGATTTTACATATTATAATTTTTGCATCTAAACCAATCCCATATGACGTTGGTACAAAATTTTATAGGTCAACGTGTACAATTAATTCAGTAGTCATCGTGGTCTTCACTTCACAAAAGCAATAAAGGGTGGAACACTTAATTTTCAGGGGATTCAATAACACAAAAGTATAATATGGTAGATGAGATTTTCATATTTTGAAGGGGTTCATGTGAATCCCCTAACTTCAATGCACCTCCGCCACTGAGTGTGGTATCATGTGCTTAGGTGGCCGGTCGGGATAGGAGTATGATTTACCTTCAGATTTAATGAGTCTTATTAATATTCAGTCATACTTAGGTGAGGCAAAAAAAGAGATTGTTGAGTTTTGACTCAAAATTTAATGTTTGTGATTCAGAAAATCGCTACGCGATTTTGGTTCAACTTTTGAAGTTTCATTTTTGGAAATATCGTGACGCGAATGAAGGAATCGTGGCACGATTTGTCTGGATCTGAAACACTATATAAGCACTTTAACCCATTTATCGAAAGAGCTTGATAATCTCATAGAAAACAAAGGAGAGAACGTTTAGGGAACTTAGAAACTAAAGGTTGTGGGTCTTTGGATGAGATTTAAAGGTTCAAGGTGTAAATCTTGGAGAGCCAAATGAGGGGGCTCTTGGGAAAGGGATGGTGCCTTTCGGGGAGAGATTCATGGAGTTAGCAAACACGTGAGAGTAATGTCATTTGTGAGCAACTAGGGTGAATCTTGTGAGACCAAACAAAAAGATCTTTGGAAAATCAAAGTCTAAAGGTTGGAAAATCAAGATCTTGCGTGACAAAAAGTTTGATTTTACATATTATAATTCTTGTATCTAAAACAATCCCATAGAACGTTGGTACATAATTTTATAGGTCAATGTGTACAATCAATTCAGCAGTCATTGTGGTCTTCACTTCACAAAAGCAATAAAGGGTGCAACACTTAATTTTCAAGGGATTCAATAATACAAAAGTATAATATGGTAGATGGGATTTTCATATTTTGAAGGGGTTCATATGAATCCACTGACTTCAATGTGTCTCTGCCACTGAGTCTGGTATCATGTGCTTAGGTGGCCGGTTGGGGTACGTAGGAGTACGATTTAACTTCAGATTTAACTAAACTAATTAATATTCAGTAATATTTAGGTGAGGCAAAAAAGGAGATTGTTGAGTTTTGACTCAAAATTTAATGTTTGTGTTTCTGCAAAATCGTTACGTGATTTTTGAATCATGGCGAGATTTTGGTTCAACTTTTGAAGTTTCATTTTGGAAGGCTTAATTGCATGTTTGATCCCTTAAGTTTATTTTAGCTTTCAAGTTGGCCCCTTAAGTTTTAAAAGTTTCAAGTTGGTCTCTTACGTCTTAGAGATTTCAAATTGGTCTAAAACGTTATTAACGTTGGAATAAGTGTCCCTTCCCCGACATGATATTGAGTTTAATAAAAAAAAAAAATTAAAAAAAAGTTTTAAAACTGATTTTTCGAAATAAGTTAAATTCTATCACACATATTGTCAACTCGAATCTTTAAACGGCCAAGTGACAGAAGGGACTAACTTATTCCAATATGAATAACGTTTTGAATCAACTTGAAACTTTTAAAATATAAATGACCAACTTGAAACCTAAAATAAACATAAGAGATCAAACATGCAATTAAGCCTTTTTGGAAATATAGTGTCGCAAATGAAGGAATTGTGGCACGATTTGTCTGGATCTGAAACACTATATAAGCACTCTTTGACCCATTTGTTGAGAGAGCTTGATAATCTCATGGAAAACAAATGAGGGAACTTAGAAACTAAAGGTTATGTGCCATTGGGTGAGATTTAAAGGTTCAAGGTGTAAATCTTGGAGAACCAAATGAGGGGGCTCTTGGGAAAGGGTTGGTGCCTTTCGGGGAGAGATTCATAGAGTTAGGAAACACATGAGAGGAAAGTCATTTGTGAGCAACTTGGGTGAATCTTGGGAGACCAAACGAGAAGATCTTTGGAAAATCAAAGTCTAAAGGTTGGTTCATTTTGTGGTTAGATTCCATAGTTGGGAAACACTTTATGTAGTGAAATCATTGAGTCTCTTGGTCATGGTAAGAGTTTTAGAAAAATGGTAGAAATTAAGATTGTTCTTTGAGAGCTTGTTGTTGTTAATTTCTTGCAACTCTTTTGTATCTGTTTATATTGAACTCATTTTGTTGCTTTTGGTTATTTTGATTATTGGTTGTCATTGATACTTCCTCACACATCTAAGTTTATTGTGTGATTTTGAGTTACCAAATTCATAACATAGATGTTAGGTTTTTTTATTAGTTTGAAAAAAATGTTGTGTGGTCATTGTGGAGATCAGATAATACTCACATCTTTTTGGGACATGAGACATTTGTTCTCCAGTTGATGATTATAGTCAAATTCACCTCTTGAAAGTGATTTTTAGGAAAACATTCAGACACACTTGCTCTTTCTATGAATGTGATCATGAACTCACTATATGTCTGAATCGATGGGTCATGTGACAGATTTGTCTTGGAGTTAGTTCACTACATGTGGGGTCCTGTTCTTAGTCTTCCTCCTATTCGGTTGTGGTTGAGTTATTAATATAATAGATTAGGTGTTTTCTGATGTTGTTTTAGTTTCACTCTTGTTTTACTATGGTAGGGATCCTGATATATATATATATATATATATATATAGGGGTTTGCTAGGATACACCTACTAGTTATTATTAAGGTGTGTTTTAGTAAATATATAATTAAAAAGTTGTTAAATACACCTTAAGGTGAATGTTGCTAAAACACACCTTCTAAAAAATAAGTAGTTGTATGTTAGCAACTCCTATATGCATTTGCTAGAATACACCCACTTATTTTTTAGAAGGTGTGTTTTAGTAAATTTCAACTAAAAAGTAGTTAAATGCACCTTAAGGTGTAGCTTGCTAAAACACTCCCACATAAAAACTAGTGGGTGTGTTCTAGCAAATACCACATCTATATATATATGATCAATTGACAACTTCGTGTCAAACTAAACAATATGATACATTCGACAATTCTTTACCACATAACCATATTATTATTAAAATCCACCGTTGTTAAAAGTTATAATCACATATATCATATCTACAAAACTTTACATTAGTCAGATATAATTTTCCATGTTAACGAGATACATAAAAATAACTTGTTTCAAAAAAGTTCATAAGACATCTAACTTTGATAATGTCAATTATGCAATTTCACATAGACAATTCTTTGTGTGTGAGAAGAGAAAGGCTACATACTATTGAGATTTAAAGATAAAAGGAATACATAGTAATTAGAAGTGAAATGGTGCACTATCAGTGTATATCATTTTACTACGAATAAAAAAGTTGAATTACTAATGTATTTATAGATGAAATGAAGGGTGCATGAAGTAAATGATAGATGATGTTCCATTTCATTGTATCCTAAGCTGCTAGCAGTTAGAACTGGAGGAAAAAGGCTTAACAGATTGCTGATCTGGCAATTCTGTTATTTACTAATTTGACAAGAATTCTGCTCTTCTCCCGGCACAACACTCACGCCCAACTGAAATTACACATTTACCCCTGCGTTAGTTAACTCATGTTGCGTGAGATTGAGTTAACTCACGCTAGTTTTCAAATTTCAAAAGCATGGCTCTCTTGATGCGTCAACATGATAGAAATGCCTTGCCAGATCATCACTGTCTCATTCAATTCAATACCCAACAAACCAAACCATTTCCAATCTGTGTCAGTTCTCAACCATTAAAACTAAAACAAAAGAAGGTTGCAACACGTATTAAAGAATGACAAAATTTTCAGTTTGTTGAATCTATCTTTTATCCATGGATAAGTATTGTCATGAGTTTTAAATTAATATATTATGGTGTGATTAAATTAAAGTAAAGCGGTGGGAGACTATTTTTGCATGTAATGAATGAAACATTCTTCTACCTTGAATACAAGCCAATGCAATGCAAAACCATGTTGAATATGTGAAAACAAAACAAGCGTGAGTTAACTCACGCTGGTGTTCAGAATGTGATTTTTCAGCGTGACTTAAGTCACGCCGCGTTAGTTAACTAATGCATAATTTTACACATGCGCTAGTTAACTAACGCATGGGTATTTTGGTCAGCTTGGTTGGATGGGAGCAAAACTTGCTAGGAGAATAGCATAATTCATTTGACAATCCATGTGAAGTATTCCCTCCTTTGTTCATGTTCATTGGATCACAGATCAATGTTGTGATCATTTGCTCCGGATCTCATGTCATTCAACACATACATACTTTTGAGAGGTTTTCAACATATTGGTTATTCGCTATTTCCAAAAAAAAAATATGTTGGTTATTAGTTAAAAATAAACGTATGTTTTAATAAAAAATATGTGACGGATAGGTTCTGTCGTAAATATGAAAAATATGTCGTTAATAATAAACAAAAATTTAACTATGGTATATCAATCTTCCCTAAAAAAAAAAAAAAAAAATATAGGTATATCAATTTCTATCTCTAATAGGTATCAAATTTGTGACGGATAGGTTCTGTTGTAAATTGAGGGACTATTTCCATCACTAAGTGGTAGAAAATCCATTTCTATCACTAGCTTGGAAGTATAGTTTGCGAGGGACCTTTCTAATGCGACTAAATTTCACACTGTCCAAATTTACCAGAATTTACATCTAATGTAAAATAATTTACTATAAATTTAATTGAATTCAAGAGTATCACATATATATTCACCAACCAAATACATAAAACCAGTCCATAGAATCCATAAATAGTTTAGTACACAACCCTAAAAAAATAAAAAAAAAGTTAACAACCAATTTCTCAAGACTTCTCAACCCTAAAAAAAAGTTCTTATGTTAAATGAATAAATAGATACCAAAAAAATTTAATATCACAAGACTTCTCTTGGATAGTGTTTGGGAAGTCATAAGTGTACATTTTTCTACCCAATATTTTATTTTATTCCAGGGGAATTACTCGTACTTTAAGTATTTAGACAGAGGTTGATGCATGCTTGGTCCCTTTATCTGCAACACTCTTTGCGAAATCAATGTATGTTATGCTTTGGTCCCTTTATTTACAACACTCTTTGGGAAATCAATGTATTTAAAAAGTGAACACTTATTTTAATTTCCGAGAAAAATGGTGAAAAACAATTAGGTCACTACAAAAATGTTTTTTTTTTCTTTGAGAAAAAACCGGAACAACTTGGTTCATATCATGTTTTTTTTTTTT
>Ga0228711_1003422_pt1 | contig 24606 bp, 13 predicted proteins | sample MedpolnodulmetaG_2_FD_177996 | JGI IMG/M metagenome (GOLD analysis project Ga0228711, IMG submission 177996) | Root nodule microbial communities from Medicago polymorpha collected in Santa Monica, California, United States - brown nodules | ecosystem: Host-associated > Plants > Roots > Nodule... | reverse complement strand
GAAATTAACTGCTTACGAAGCGAAAAAGATATTTTAACCAATCTACGGTCTAAATAAAACGTTTAAATACTACAACACGAATAAAATTATACGTAAAACAACGCGAAAATTCTGTTTATTAAAATACGAATAAAATTTTAAAATACGAATGAAAAATTTTAACTGGTCAAAATTTGGGGTATGACAATTCGTACTTATTGAACATGTTTTATAAAATATATTTTATTTAGACCTAAATTTTCAACAAGTGTTATCAGAGCAGTATTCAATTGTTGGAATATTTTATTATATTATTATATTCTGATATCATGAATTCAGCAAATATCGTAATAATTATTATATTAGTTATTTATCAACTGTGGGCTTTGATTGATTAGTGATCAAATTAAGTAATAAGGCTATTAGATTTGTAATTAGATAATTAATTAAATATTTAATTAAATGATATGGACTCAATGAGTGGATGTCTGGATGGCCGATTAACGGAATAATGGAAAACCCTAATGGTAATCCAATAAAAAAGAGGCTATGATCCCCAATACACTGCACAAAACAAACGTTCTCTTCTCCCTATCTAAAGAGAACTAGAGGTATAAAGGTACCGGTTGAGGAAGAACCAAATCAGCAGCCGCTAACTCTTTCCTGTGTTTTCATATTAGATCACCTCCTCTCAGTTTCTGACTGTTGGTGTTGAGAGGTTATCATGAAAGCTTCATTCAGGTATTCCTAATATCCTAATTTTTAATATCCTCGATATATCAAATATGTCGTAGATTCGATCATAATCATGTGCAATGTTTTGTTTGCTTCCGCTATTGATTCATACTTATTGAATATGTTTTATAAAATATATTTTATTTAGAACTAAATTTCTAACATGTTATAGTTCTGAACATTCATTCCTATCTTTTTTTATTTTGAATGCCATATCTTTTTTTACAGCCCAATGTTATGGCACTCAATTTTTATTTTATAATAGTAATAATAAGAGTAAATTACACTCCCCTCCTCTCTTATGTTAAAATATACACTCTTTATTTTATACCCTGTCCCATATAAGATGCTTGGATTACAACCCCCTCCCTTAATAATTAAATATGGACTACACTTTAATATATTTTAACTTAAATAAATATTTTTATAATATATATTAATTTTGGATCCCCATTTAAAAAATAGAAATTCGTTTCTTTATAAGCTAAATGTCAATGATAATTAAATTTAAATATTTTGTTATTAATTTTATAATTTAGAGTATAAAATTCATTTTTAAATAACCATACTTAATCGATTTTAGTAATTTTTCACATATTTTAATAATATTTTGGGTTGTTTCACATTTTATAATAGGGTTTAAAACTATATGCTAATGAAATTGTGAATAAAAAAAAAGAGAAAGATATGTATTAAAAATTTGATTATATTAAAATGAACCTGCAATGCAATTTTTCTTGCTACTTTTCTTTGAAGTGTTAGATTATTTTTTTCTAGATTATTAGAAATAAAAAAAAATTATTGAGGGACTAAAGTGTAGATTTTAACATAAGAGGGGAGAAAAATGTAATTCAAGCTTCTCTCAAGGGAGGGGAGTGAAATATTTTCTAATATGTTTTGAATAAGAGGGGAAGGAAGTTTATATTTTAACATAAAAGGGGAGGGGAGTCTAATTTAAGAATCTTTGAAAGGAGGAGAATGTAATTTACTCTAATAAAAAAGAGTGCAATGGACGTGCACAGACAGTGTAGAGCATGTTTACACAGTCAACCAATGGAAATTCATAATTATGCTATGTCATATTAAAATGGTTTAATAATTAAATAAAAATTGAAATCATAAAATGGTTTAATAATTAAATAAAAATTGAAATCAACTGCAATTGAACATATTCTTCATCTTCCTGGTTAACCCTGAAATTCAGTCACATCGTCCTTCCATCTTTCAATTGCTTGGTCCATTCTGAGGAAGAAAAAAATATTATAAAAAAAATGGAGTGGGGGAGGGGGGGCACTAACAACCATCAGGGGTTGAGACATTGAAAAGAGGGGTATGAAAAAATAATGAGAAGGGAGCAGTTGACATAGAATTCAGGGGAGCGGTTGATATATGAAAGTAGTGGCAGAAAAGGAGCATGAAAATGGCTACAGATACTCTCTATAAATAGGAGGCTAAACTACCGTTTTGGCCCCCTAAGTTTGTCAATGTTGCGATTTTGACCCCCTAATAAAAGTGACAATTTTGACCCCCTAAGATTTAGCTCATTTGCAATAGGTGTCACTTCATTAATTGATATGGCACGCCACCTGTGTATTTTGCCATTTTTTAAAAAAACAAAATGCCACCAGTGTAATTACTTGAATTAAAAAAATATATATAAGGATTGGCACATGAGAAGTGTTTCAGATTCTAAGGTTAATTTTTTCCCCAAATTTTAATATCCGTGAAAAACCTAAACTTTACAAATCGAAATCTTCTTCCATAATCTCCTTCCCAAATTGTTTCTGTATTCGAATCTCCTTCCCAAATCGAGTTCCAGGTTCTTGTTCATCTATGTTTGTTGTGAAAATGAAATTGGTTGAAGATGGAAAGGCGACAACGAGTACAGGTTCAAAGAAGAAGAAGAAAGATGTGTGGCGACTAAGGGTTCAGAGAAGAAGAAAGATGCGAATATGGAATCAACATCAACTCAAAGAAACGTGTTCAATGGAAAGATTCCCGACAAGGATTTATCAAAGTAAGCGTTTTTTGTTTTCATATGTGTGTTAACTATAAAGCAAAGCACATGTTACATTATTTGTGAATAAAAATGGGTTGGTGGAAGTATTGAATACTGTATTTAATTATGCAAGCTTGAAAAATTGGAAAATGTTAATTTTATATGGCTCTTTTGGTATAGAATCGTATGAAGGAAGTATGAGTACATAACCTAAATAGTGTATATACAGTCTGCACACCGTATAAATACTATTTGAAAATACAATATTCATATAGTTTTAATGCAGTATGAATTAAATAATAAATTGTATTTATTCAATCTTTGTAGGGCTATTGAGGACCATTCATTGAAGATTATGTTTCACCACAAAGGGTACTTCATACCCTATGATAGCTTATAAGAAGGGTGAAGTATATGAATTTGGTGGTGAGTTAGACATATATGAGAGAAACCTTATATTTGGAAAAATTGGTGAGAGAGATTGGTGTGGAAGGTGAGTATAAGATGTTTTATGTCAGTCTAGGTTGGGAGTTGACTGATGGTTTTAGGCCTTTGAAAAACGATAGGGATGCCATTAGATTCATAAATGATCATAAGAATCAGGTAGCTGCTGATTTTTATGTTGAATCTAATAAGGAATTGGAAGGACTTGATAGCAGGCATGTCATTGATGAGGAAGAAGTTGTTGTGTTAGATAGGGAAAGAACCAGCTGAAGTTGAAGAGGAAAAAGAATCTGATCCTGAGTATGTTGGTGATGAGGATGATGAGGATCTTAAGTATGAGTCAGAAGCTGAAACTGGAAGTGTTGATGGGGTCTCAATTGATGATAGTGATTTTGATGAAGATTGGGAGTGGACTTATGTGCTGCCTAACGAAACATTGAACCCAACTCTTGTTGCTCATTCAGTCAACGCTTGTAAGGCTATTGTTGGTGTTGAAGCATCAAGGAATCCTGAGGCCACAACTGTCTTAGATTTTTAAGATTAGAATGGAGACTCAGATGTCCTAGAAAGTGGTTAACCAAGTGAGGAAGATGGTGCTGTAAGGAAAAAGAAAAATTTGAATAGGTTTAAGTTTCCTGGAAATGATGAGAAAATGATATTTGAAGAGGGGCAGATCTTTGAAACTGCTTTGGTAATAAGAAATGATGTCAAGGAATATGCTTTATAGAATAGGAAGAATGTTTACTTGAAGAAAAATGAGAAGAAGAGAATTGGGGTGAAGTGTAGCAATGAATGTCTATATCACATGAGATTCAGTAAGGTTCTACCTCAGACTTATTTTGTACTTTCTAGTTTTAATTCATCTCATAAATGCACTAATACTGTTAGAGCAAGACTGTTAACCATAAAGGTGTTGGCTAAGAAGTTGGTACCAATCTTGATACACATACCTATTATGACCATTAAGGGTCTGCAAGATGAGTGTAAGTGTAACTGGTCTGTGATGCTTACTAGGTTTCAGATGTATAGGGAAAAGTTCAAGGCTTTAGTAATGATACATGGGGCTAGTGAAGAGCAATATGCTCATCTTAGAAACCTGGGGGGTTTTCATTTGAGAAAATATATATGTTTGTTTTAATGCTTGCAATAGGGTCTTTGTCAATAGATGCAGACCTTCGATAGGACTGGAAGGTTGTTTTCTAAAAGGGAGGTATGGTGGACAGTTACTATCAGCTATTGGCAAATATGGTAACAATAAAATTATCCCCATAACATTTGCTATTGTGGAAGCTGAAACCAAAGAGACCTGGGGACTGGCTCATTGATCTACTGCTTTCAAATTTGAATGGCCTTCAATTCAGAAGATGGTCTTTTATATCAAACCAGCAAAAGGTAATTTTCTAGCTCTAACTTATAACCTTTATTTGTTTGCTTATGACTTAAAACTCTGTAGTTTAATTTTATTTCATTTAATAATCAAGGGTCTGGTTAATACAATAGCTGCTATTGGCGAGCATGTTGAGCATAAACTGTGTGTGAGACATTTGTATGGAAATTGGAGGAAAAGACAGGTTGGTGAGAACTGAAAAGAAGCTTTGTGGGTTGAAACTAGGGAAAATACTATGCCAAATTTTAACAGGACTATGGGCAAATTGAAAAGTCTTAGTGAGGCAGCTTGGGAGGAAACGAGGCAATATCCACCAGGTATGTGGAGTATGGCAGGATACAGTAGTCACACATGTTGTGACTTGCAAGCCAATAATATGTATGAGGCATTTAACTCTTAAATAATTGAGTTAAGGGAGCAAATAGTTATTTCACTTATTAAGGGATTGAAGTTCTATATGACTGATGAGTCAATAATTAGTGTTTTTAATATAATATTTTAGTCTATTTTATTTATATTTGATTTCGTTTTATTTAATATTGTTTCCTTTTTAGAACTATTTTACTTCAAATGCAAGTTATTTAATTTCAGGAACAAATATTCTAAATATTGAGTCTTGGAGCAAAAGAAATAGGATTTGGAGCTGATTCGGGCTGAAAATACGATGATTGAAGACAAAAATATGTATCCCCCAAGTCAGAAGCTTGGCACGGCCCGTGCCACCAGCCACACGGCCGTGCCAACCCCCAGGACCTTATTTTGCTGCTTCTGCTTCAAGGACAAGCTACCTATTAGTTTATTTCTGACCTAACAGCCCGTGGTTTCTAGTGGAAAATTCTAGTGATGTATTTCTTAGGGCTTAAGTCATTGTAAACTATAAATAGAGTAGCTAGCTATCACAACAATTCATCTTTTGTTCTTGGAATTCAATAGTGACAATTGTCTTTCTTAATAAAAGTTCTTTCTTTTATTTTCTTGTTATTTTATGTTCTTCTTCTTCTCTTCTATGTCTACGATGAACATGAGTGAGTAGACTCTTCTTGTCTTGGGATTGTTGGATGTGTCTAATGACCTAATCCTAATCAAACCAAGCCTTGAACCCTAATTTTATATAAATCTACTTTCTAATCTAATTTCACCGTTTATATAATGAATTAACAATTATCAAACTCATTTAGCGACAGCAGAGGGTTAGTAATTGTTAATTCATCATCACAAATATCAATTCATAAAGCGACAGCGGAGTTTTGATATTGGAACAAGTGAAATTAGACAAGGATTGCAAAACATGAGAATAGTCTAGCAAACCTTGAGACACATAAAGTTTCGTTCTTCAAGGATTCTAATAGCAATCAACCATGAGAATAGGCGTGGTTGCTAGAGGAACACACTCAATGATTTTGAGAGAAACTTTGATACGCTTAAGAGAAACCTGTCTTTAGAAAGTAGGTCCAATATAAAGTTTAGGTTTAGGGTTTGTTTGTGAAGGGTTTGTCATCAAGATGAACCAATAATCCCAAGGCGCTTTTTATTATTATTATTACTATTATTATTATTTTCTTCCATTAAAAATCAAACCTTTTCAACTGAAATCTCTTTCTAATCATCAAATAAAGTTAATCAAATTTAACAACTCCCTGTTGGAACGATACTCTCTTTTTACTACTTCGGTAGAACCGTGCACTTGCGGTTTTACTCATCAATGACTAATAAGATAGTTAGATTAAGGGACTACATGTTGAGGTATTCTGGTGAAAATTGTCCAATGATCAAAAAGATATTAGACAAGGCTAAGAAGGATGCAAATAATTGGTCACCAAATTGACATGGTGACAGGGAATATTCTCACTTTAGTGTTTATGATGGAAGTGATACTTATGTGGTTAATCTCAAAGAGAGAACATGTGCATGTAGAAGATGGGATTTAAGTGGTATTCATTGCCCCTATGTTGTTGCAATAATCTACTACAATAACTCAAACCCAGATGATTATGTGGCACATTGTTGCAATTTAGTTGGGATTTAATATGCTTTATGTCTTCTTAATTTAAGTCTAATTTGATTAACTGGTTAATTTAGTCTAATCTGGTTGTTTTCACATGACAGGAAGCAAACTTATCCTGCCTTCAAATGGACCAAAGCTATGGCCAGAAGTGAACCTTCCACCAATACTGTCACCCACAGTCAGAAGGGCACCTAGGAGGCCAACAAAGCTTAGGAGGAAGGATAATGATGAGCCTAAGTCAAATAGAAAAAAGGGTAAGAGAAATCAGGAGATTGTGAGGTGCACAAGATGTAAGGCTCTTGGACATAACCAGAAGACTTGTAAGGGAAAGAAATCTACTTATAGGTTTATTCCACCTGGACGGAACAAGGTAATGCTAATATTGTTGATTTCTGGTATAACACACTTATAATGAAAATTTGATATATAACACACTTTCTAATATTGTAGACCAACATTGATATTCAACACCTAGAGGTCTCAAATGCACAAGCTTCAGTCAACACAAATGCACCAACTTTTCTCAACACTAATGCAAATGTTGTCAACACAAATGCACCTACAACTTCTGTCATACAACCTGCTCAAGATCCAACACCAATGCACCTACAACTGTGGCACCCACAACAAGCAAAAAAAGACTAAGACTGCTGCTGCAAAGTCAAGCACCAAAGGGCCTACAAATGTTACTGCTGGTACTGCTGCTACAAACAACCCTGCTAGTTCTGTAAATGTTGCTCTTGTAACTGCTACTACCAGTAACACATCTGGAAAACATGTTATTGTTGGTGATTCATCTTCTTTTTTTGTGCCTAGAAAATCAAGGACTACATGAGTTTAAAGGAAAAGTGATGAGATGGCAACTGTGGGGACTCAACAATCAGTGAACAAAACTTAAGTTAGAAATGATAATGAGACTGATTATATATTTTGGTTATCTTAGTTATTTAATATCAAGTACTCTTTTTCTTATATTTTGGTTATGGCTATATAAGGTTAAGTACTCTAAAGTATTGTTTATGATCTTTTGTTTAAGTACTCTATTTTGGTAATTTTTAGGCACTTTTAATCCTATTCAATGTTATGTACTCTTGATTGTTTTTGCATTTGGTGAATGTGAAGTATTATTATGTTATGTTCTTTTGAATGTGAAGTATTCTAAGTATTATAATGACAGTAAACTTTGCCAAAACATCAAACTTGTTTCATTAATTCTTTGCCAATGCATAAATTACATCAAAATCATAGCAACATTACGTAAGTGATACATTACATGATACCAATATTACATAAATCCATAAGTTAACCAAGCTTAATGAAAATAACAAACAAACTTAAAACCAACAACATCCCAAAAATTACAATTGTTAACTCAAGCTCTTTCTCTTTCTTCTTCAATGCATCATTCTTCTTCAACATGCCTCTAATTAATTTATTATGCCTCTCAGGCACTTCTGGATCGAACCACCTGAAGAAATTGCACTTTCTTCTCTGGAAATAATTTTAACAGCCATGGAACCTCCTTCATGGGTTTTCATTCGTCCAAGTAGTGATCAGAGGTGATTTAACATCACAGTAACAAACCAACTTCAATTTGACCAGACATGATGACCCAGAAACGGTTGAAGATGAATACTGACTAGCCATTTTTCGATCTACAAACCCACAAATTAGATTTTGACGGAATCAAGTTGAACAACAAAACAAATCGACCAAGAAGAAAGGATGAAGATGAAGAATCGATTTTAGAAAGGAATGAAGAAGTATGGTTGAAGAAGATGAAGGTTCGATCATGGAGAAGAATGGGTGAAGAATTGGGGGTTTTTAACGTTGTAGTTTTTACTGTTGCACTTCTCACGTGCCAATCCTTTCTTTATTTTCGTTTTTTTTAATTCAAGTAATTAAAGTAGTGGCATTTTGTTATTAAAAAAAATGGAAAAATACATAGGTGGTGTGCCAGATCCGTTAATGAAGTGATACCTAAGCGTTGACCCGGTCAAAATTGGCCAAAAAGTCACTGTTGCAAAGGGGCTAAATCTTAGGGGGCCAAAATTTTCATTTTTTTATTAGGGGGCCAAAATCGCAACATTGGTAAAATTAGCGGGCCAAATTGTAGGTTAGCCTAAATAGAATGAAGAAGGTGATAGTTATAGTTACAGGAGAAAGCAAAGCAGTTTTTTAGTAAACCAGTTACATCTATTATTTTTTAATTTAAATAGATTATTTAAAAACTAAAAATCTGATGTGCCAAAATAAAGAGTTTTAATTGTATATCCGTGTAAAATCACATTTACACTGAGTTTGTATTTCCTTCAATCCCAATAATACATGTAACATTCTTAATTAATTGGTAATTCTTTTTTTTTTTTTAAGTAGCCCAGTAGCTAGAATTCACTTTTTTAAGGTGAATAAGTTGGGTGTCCGGTAGGGGTGTAAGTGGTTCGGACAAAACCAACGAAACCGAAAGTCCAAATCGAACCAAACCGAAAAAATATTCAACCTTGTTTGGTTCAGTTTGAAACCGATCCGAACCAATCGAAACCGATCTAGTTGGTTTAGTTCATGGTTTATCATTTCGAGATCCGTGAAACCGATGAACCAATCCGATGATAACCACACTCCTTATTTTACTAATATTATCATACCTCACACAAACTTATGGTTAGGCCCAATATTTAACATAAAATACTTTTTAATTCATTCACTTTCTCTCATCTTCATCTCATCTTATCAATCAGACTCTTTCATTTCTACTAAAAAAGAAACCCTAGCTGTCAACCACACCAAATTCATTGTTCATCGCCACCGGTCACCGTTGAGATCATTCATCTCATGTTTATGCGATTGATTATTTATACTCATTATATTTCATTGTTTTCCATGTTCATTTTCTATGCCATTGATTTATACACGTTACGTTATATGTCATTGTTTAGTGAAGATTAGAAAAAGCCATTCAAAAAAGAAAGCATTTGCGATTTGCATAATATTTTGCGAGAATATGAATTTTTTTAATTGTATTTTTAAATAAACCGATCAACCGAACCAATTCGAACCAAACCAATTAGTTTGGTTAGGCTTCTTTTTTGAAAAAAAGTGAAAACCGAACCAATCCAAACCGATGAAGGTTTCATCGGTTCAGACATTTTTTTGACTAATACCCAATCCAAACCGAAACGTTACACCCCTAGTGTCCGGGGTTCGAACCCCGACCCTTGTATATAACAATGCATGTCCCTGCCAACTGAGTTATGCTCACGGGGACAATTGATAATTCTTTTAACAACAGGTAATGCTTTAACAATGCCTAACAAACTTGAAATTTAGTAATTTTTTCATAATATTTGGTGGGAAAATTTAAGTAGCTTGATACATGTGGATGAGTATAACATCATACATACATACATACATACATACATATATATATATATTAATCGAGTTGGTTCATGAACCAAATGAGACAGATTATACATAACTCAAGTTCAACCTATTTATTTAACGAGCTTAGTTTTCAAATCAAGTTTGACTCATTTAGTTTATGAATCAAGATCAACGAATTAATTACCGAATCGAGTCTAAAACTATTTTCAAGTTGATTTACTTTATTGTCATCCCTAATTTGAATGAATAAATATCATTTTGTTTTGGTAAAAAAAATGGTTGCGATGTTGATGGTCAGATTTAGGCAAGTGTACCAAATCGTTTACTTAGTAATAAAGTGTAAGTAGAGTATCGTATCCACAGGGATTGTCGTTCCAACTAGGCAACTGACGTTACTTATTTGTGAACAATTAAAATAAATAAAAACAATAAAATAAAAGATAAAATGGGTAAAGAAGTTTGCAATTTAGTCTGTTTGGAGCAGAGCAAGAGTTTAGGAGTTAACCTAGTTTTTTATTACAGAATGCTAGCGACGGTCAGGATTCTTCAAGTCCCCTCTATGCATTTATTGGAATTAATTAACAGTCAAGTCTTATTCAACTTTTAGCGTTTTATATCTAAGTGATGAGTTTGTGGGGTCTTACTACCTATCAGCTGTCAAGTTGCACTTATTGATCGCACAAGTACATACATATGGGGTCTTACTCTCTCAGAAGAGGTTTAGGTTCATTTCTCTCCAGTTGTCAGTTGCTATTTTCCACTTGAGTTTTTACATGGTTCAGTGTTAAGGGTTGTCAGTCAGGTAGAGAGATACACTTACGCGGGTAGAAGTACGTGTAACTTCTTACTTTCTGAGAGGTATTTAAAACAATAACTTATATTATGGATCCTATATTCTCGGTGTCCTAAAGGTACCATCGTCTATTGAATCTTAAAAGGACATCAGCACACTCTTCCTCTCAGTAGTTCTACAAACGGGAAGCCTTATCTTGTCTACCTTACCAAGGATGAAAGAAGAATGAAGTTACGGGATGATTTAAGTCATGAAGTCATTGTGTTTCGTTAATTACCATACTTGTTATCTTAGTTACTTTTTTTATTAGGCCAGGTATGCACCAATATTAGCTATGACACCTTCCTAAGTACCGTTATATCAGGATGGCTTGCTTCAGAGGAGACAAATCTTACACACAATAGTAAAATTAAATAGGATTCAAAAAATAAACCTAGACTAAAATATTTAGTTACTTATGGTAACTAAAGAAAAATTACAAAAGAAATAAAACATACCTTAAAGATTTATAGTGGGTAGAGAAACTCTTCCCTTGAAGATCCTAGTGTCTCCCTTCCTCTTGAACTACTTCGTGTTGAATGAGAAATTATGAATGAGAGGATTAATATTTATAGGGAAAGTTTCCACCTAATGTTGGGCTTAAAAACCAGGCTTTTTCCACTTAAAAATGGCAAAAAGCAATTTTCGCTCACATCTCACACACTTGGGCCGCATGGTTAAGTGCCCAGGTGTATTTTTGTCGCACTTGGGGTGCCTAGCTCACACTTAAGGAGACCAAGTGTTATTTTTTTACACTTGGGGTGCATGGCCATGCTTCGGAAGCGTGGATCATGCTTCGGGCGCCCCAATGTATTTTTTTGTGCGTAGATGCATGTTTCTTCGTCATTTTGCATGTTTGCTTTCATATAAGATGTCTTTGGACTTGGTAACAAAATTACTCCCTTTGTAATTTCTTCCCAAGTCTTTAAATGTCTTGCTTTGTCGATTTGCATGATTTATTCGTGAATTACATCAAAACACTCTAAAATTGCTATATTTCGGGAAAAGTAGAATTACATGACTCAAATATAGAAAACTTTACAAATGTCCCGAAATCATAGACAATTTCTCTAAGTAATAACGTAAGATGACCGATCATCATATGTTTTTCAAATTATATTGCGATTGAAGCATCAGGGAATTCTGAGGCCACAACTGACTTAGATTTTTAAGATTAGAATGGAGACTCAGATGTCCTAGAAAGTGATTAATCAAGTGAGGAAGATGGTGCTGTAAGGAAAAACAATAAATTGAATAGGTTTAAGTTTCCTGGAAATGATGAGAAAGTGATATTTGAAGAGGGGCAGATATTTGCAACTGCTTTGGTAATAAGAAATGATGTCAAGGAATATGCTTTATAGAATAGGAAGAATGTTTACTTCAAGAAAAATGAGAAGAAGAGAATTGTGGTGAAGTGTAGCAAAGAATGTCTATATCACATGAGATTCAGTAAGGTTCCACCTCAGACTTATTTTGTGCTTTCTAGTTTTAATTCAGCTCATAAATGCGTAAATACTGTTAGCGTAAGACTGTTAACCACAGAGGTGCTGGCTAAGAAGCTGGTACCAATCTTGATACACACACCTATTATGACCATTAAGGGTCTGCAAGATGAGTGTAAGCGTAACTGGTATGTGATGCTTAGTAGGTTTTAGATGTATAGGGCAACGTTGAAGGCTTTAGTAATGATACATGGGGCTAGTGAAGAGCAATATGCTCATCTTAGAGACCTGGGGGGTTTTCATTTGAGAGAATATATATATGTTTGTTTTAATGCTTGGAATAGGGTCTTTGTCAATAGATGTAGACCTTTGATAGAACTAGATGGCTGTTTTCTGAAAGGGAGGTATGGTGGACAGTTACTATCAGCTATTGGCAAATATGGTAACAATAAAATGATCCCCATAACATTTGTTATTGTGGAAGTTGAAACCAAAGAGACCTGGGGACTTGTTCATTGATCTGCTGCTTTCAAATTTGAATGGCCTTCAATTCAAAAGATGATCTTTTATATCAGACCAGCAAAAGGTAATTTTCTAACTCTAACTTATAACCTTTATTTGTTTGCTTATGACTTAAAACTCTGTAGTTTAATTTTATTTCTTTTAATAATCAAGGGTCTGGTGAATACAATAGCTGCTATTGGCGAGCATGTTGAGCACAAACTGTGTGTGAGACATTTGTATGAAAATTGGAGGAAATGACATGTTGGTGAGAACTTAAAAGAAGCTTTGTGGGTTGCAACTAAGGAAAATACTATGCCAGATTTTAACAAGACTATGGGCAAACTGAAAAGTCTTAGTGAGGTAGCTTAGGAGGAAATGAGGCAATATCCACCAGGTATGTGGAGTATGGCAGGATACAGTAGTCACACATGTTGTCACTTGCAAGCCAATAACATGTGTGAGCCATGTAAATCTTCAATAATTGAGTTAAGGGAGAAATAAATTATTTCGCTCATTAAGGGATTGAATTTCTATATGACTAATAGGATAGTTAGATTAAGGGATTACATGTTGAGGTATTCTGGTGAAATTTGTCCAATGATCAAAAAGATATTGGACAAGGCTAAGAAGGATGTAAATAATTGGTCACCAACTTGACATGGTGATAGGGAATATTCTCACTTTAGTGTTTATGATGGAAGTGATACTTATGTGGTTAATCTCAAAGAGAGAACATGTGCATGTAGAAGATGGGATTTAAGTGGTATTCCTTGCCCCTATGTTGTTGCAGTAATCTACTACAATAACTAAAACCCAGATGATTATGTGACACATTCTTACAGGTTAGTTGGGATTTAATATGCTTTATGTTTTCTTAATTTAAGTCTAATTTGATTAACTGGTTAATTTAGTCTAATCTGGTTGTTTTCACATGACAGGAAGCAAACTTATCCTGCCTTCAAATGGACCAAAGCTATGGCTAGAAGTAGAATTACATGACTCAAATATAGAAAACATTACAAATATCCCGAAATCATAGACAATTTCTCTAAGTAATAACGTAAGATGACCGATCATCATATGTTTTTCAAATTATATTGCGATTGGAGTCGACAAGTTGCATCATGGTAACATTCGAGGGGAGGTGAGAACCAGAGGAGGGAAGTGATGAGAATATGTATGGAAAATGTGTAGCCAGCCTGTTAACCAATGAAACATAACACAGGAGAGATTTAAATATAAGATTTTTCCTTTGTTTGGATTATACAATTCAAGACATGTTTTCGATTTTTCGGAATATAGAGGTTGTAAGTTATGAAAATACATAGGACCGTGAATGTTTCCAATAAATCCTATACATTCCAACTCAACAACAAAAAACATTTGTTTTATTGGATGATCATATAAAATTCAAAAAAATATTTAACATCCAAATACGTTTCAGGTTATGCATTCTGAATTGTATCATGCCCCATGAAGACGAGTTTTTAACCATACTTGAATTCATTATATTGTTATATTTTGAATTTTATCAACATAATGTGTAAAATATGTGTTCAACTTAAAGAGTCCAAAGCAGGACAACATAAAGAGATTTGGTTGTTGGAACCTAAAATTAATGAATGTGCTCTAAGACAATATCAACACACATCAAAACAGAATAAATTGTAGGATAATGACAACACACATCAAACCATAACCAAAATATGACAAATAGAAAATAAAAGAAAATATAAAATATAATATTATACATCATTACAAAATATCCAAATGAAAATGTTAAACCATACAAAATATACAAATGGATGTATTCAAAAACACAAACAAGTAAATCCTACTGTGTAAGAACAAAACAGGTTCAATAAACAATATCTATGAATAATATTTTGAAGATACAAAGACTAATAATAATAAAGGAAAAAAATGTTTATTAACTACATGTTCAAGTATGTAGGTATTTAATAAGATAAAAGAAAAGAAAAAGGTATATCCTCTAGACATAGTAATATTTCGTATATTATTACTAGAAGCAAATGTTGATTGTCAGGTCTAAATAGAAAACAAAAAAGATAATCAACAACTTATCAAGAAATGACATATAATCTCCAAGCACAAGACAAAGTTGATCAGGTTCTTAATGAAGCATAGCAGTGAATCCTATTTTCAATAGATAGTCAACATAAAAGATCATCTATGGAAAATGTATCAAGTTGTTGTTTAGATATGACTAACCTCTACATGGTCAACATAAAAAATAGTCAAAAGACAATTATCTGACCAAGCTATCCTCTAGGTAATTCATATAGGCAACGTTTAGCATTGGAAAATTGACATATTTCCCCATCTTAGGTCAATTTAACAATGGCCATTGATTTAATACTATTAAATACCAATGGATAGGATTGCTCTCAAATATTTACCTAGAACTTAGTTGGCTTTTAATATTAAAAAACTAATGTACTATTTTCTGAAATTGTACAAATCACTTAGTTTTCATAGATTTATAGATTTGGAACATATAGAAAACAGTGTTATTTTAGTTTCCTTTACCGTGTTGTTTTTATTTTAACAAAATAAATATTTCATTTTTCTTTATTATTTAAAAAAACTTGAAACATTTTTTTTTAAACAAAAACTTGATACATGTTAGTAGTTAGTAGATTAATATTTACCTATTTGTTTGAGTTTGAACTCCAAACCTCCAACAATTTTAACTTTTAGTTCAAACTAGTTGAGTTACTCAACGCTCCGCTCGATTTATTTATTATAAATTTTTATATATATTTCATTTATTTAAGTTTTTGTAATTACTTGAACATGATTTCCTTTAGAATTAATTTTGTAATTATAAAAAAGAGTACTATTTGAATTTATAATTTTTGTAAATGAATGATAAAATTCAAATTAGAAGGGATTGTTTTAAATTTAAAAAAAAAATAGAAATTTTAATTGTAATAAAGATACATTCAATATTCACGGTGCAGCAAGATCGAACAACAACCGAGATCGAGCAACAACCAACAAGATCGAATCTGAAACACAAAAACAACAACAAAGAACAAAACGCAACACTTGTATAACACAATAGATGTAGAACGCAACCATTGAAGATGAAGGTTAAAAACACATCACTTAGGTCATCGGTATATGGGAAATTTTGTGTTATGGAGGGATTGAGTATATGGGATTTGAAATCTAAAGAACAATTGGGAATATTGAGATTTGAGAATGGGGTTGAGCAATAGGTGTTAGATTTTTTAACAGGAGTGTAAAATTAAAAAGGTTTCCACCGGTAATAAAAAAAGCAAACAATTGGGGTCAAATTCTGATTTTTAATTACGGGTCTAAATTGAAATATAACAAAACAAAGAGCATAGGTAATAACATAGGAGTAGAGGTAATAACACGTATAAAACAAATTTGGTCTAAGATAGGAAAATTTGGCAATTTCCCCATGCTAAAACTCACCATTCGTACAATAAGATATCTATGAAATCATCTAGACAAACTGAACATCATATCCCAAAGCTCTATTTGAATAACATGTGAATGATCATTAAAGTATACTGAATTGATTCTCTCAAAAAACCTTCATCAAAAAGAGATCATATTCAAACAAATAAATATAACGATAAAAAAGTATAATGTCGTACAATCTATCCAACGAATCTTTGTACCATGTAGTCTCATTATCCAACGTCTTTATGGTTCAATGATAGTATTCTCTCAACTATAAAAGATAAACTATTCAAACACCCAATTTGCATATTGGACTACATATTCTCTTGATATGTCTATTGAAGTCTACGAAGAAGAAAGAAAGACATGCGTAGGTGTTCATAACACCACCTTTAAAAATAAAAAGGTTATATAATTATAAAGAAGAAAAATCAAGAAAAAGTCAAGAAATTTTTTTTATATATAAATCAAGAGTATGAACTTGCATAAAAGTGGTAATAGACATCCCAACTATGTTGGAACGCCTAGAACCTCAAATCCCTTACAAGCATACTCAAATCCATTAATACCCCTAGAATAAGTCAAGATTTTTTTTACTAATATATTTTAATATCCTCTCTTACAAGAGTAGATCATGATGTAAATAAATCAAGCAATCATGGTACTCTTGAATTGATCTAGGATTTTATTGTATTTTCATCTCTTAGAGAGTTATCATTCTAGCTATAACTTTGTACTAGTCAGATACACACTCAAACCTTTGTATATACAACGTCCAATACTTAGTGGCAACAACCTTTATTTGAAAAAAGGGTTTAGAGAGACATTAAACACTCGATGACGGCCTCAAGATTAAGTCAAGGAAGTCCCATAGGTTGCTAAGGCTTCACAATATGTAACAAACAAAACAATTGAGAAGAAACATAGACGTAAATTTCTAGCATAGAATCAGAAAATCTCATGAGAAGCAACAAAGAAAAAGAAATGGGGTGTATGATGAACAAAATCTCTTACAAAAGTCACACGAAAACCAACAAACAAAAAAGACATTGAGAAGCAAAAATATTCAATAACGAACAAAAATTAAAACGGCATGAAATGGAGATGAAGGAAAACAAAAGAAAAACTTGGGAGGAGGAAGGAAATTGAAATGGCAATGAAGAAAAATTAAGAAAAATTGGTGAACGAGATGTGTGGTTCTAAATCGAAAATGAGAAAGGAAAAGTAGATGGGGATTGAAGAGTGAACACATTTCGAATTGCTGAACGAGGAAGAATGGTTCTGAATTGAAAATGAGAAGGGAAAAGTAGGAAGGAGATTGAAGAAATTAAGGATTTTCGAAATTAGGGTTCATGTTACCAAACCTCATTCATTTCTTATTATAATATAATTCAACTTTTGTTTGCCTGATTATTTATCAATTAGTTTTTACATTTTGTATATAATTAATTATTTATGTTCATGACATGAAACTAAATTAGCCAACACACATTGCTACGTCATCGCCCAATCATTAGTGACAGTGACAAATCACTAAAATTGATGGGGATTAAAAAAACCCAAAAAATATATAATAAGGGGACTAAAATAGTAGTTTTTAAAATAGAGGAATCAAAATTCCGATTAAGATAAAACAGGAGGAAAAAAATGCATTTAAACCTAATATCTATTATATTATGAAATGAATTAGGAAAAAAAGTTTTTAATGAATATTTATTATTTTAATATTTAGTCTCGATCCAAGTTTAGGTAATAAGATGTCACAATTGTAATATTTGTTATGAATTGAATATGTGTACTACCTCCGTCCTCAGTTATAAGGCCCTTTTGGAAAGATCACAAAAATTAAGAAAGTTGTTGGTAGTAGTATTAAATTTGTTTGAAATTAGTTTTTACAATTTACTTTATCTAATCACATTTATAAACAAAAAACCAATTTTTTAAACTAATTGATTAACTAACGTATTTGATCTATCTATAGACCAGGTACATTAGTTATTCAATGAAGCTCGAAAATTGTTTTTCGCTTATAAATATGACTGAATGGAGAATTCTTTAAGAAAGAGTGTTAATTTATGTTTTAATCTCAATACTTATTATCTATAGACCAGGTACATTAGTTATTCAATGAAGTTAGAAAATTGTTTTTCGCTTATAAATATGACTGAATGGAGAATTCTTTAAGAAAGAGTGTTAATTTATGTTTTCATCTCAATACTTATTATTGATTGAAGAAAAATATATAAAATAAACAGGGGTAATTGGTAAAGAAATAATTAATGTTGTTGGAAATAGCTGAGGCCGGGTCTTATAATATGGGAAAAAAATATTCTCAAAAGAATCTTATAATTATGTACGAGGTAGTATAGATATCGCGGAGGTAGTATTATTTTAAGTTTATGTTCTCTTTATTATTTTTAGTAGAGAAATGCTTATAACACATATTTTTCAACACACTCTCCTTGATTGGTTAAAATTTACATAGTTAAAATTTGTAACCAATAGCTAAATAATTTAACATGATGACGTCACTTCTAATATCATATTGTCCCCACAAAAGTTCATTCTGAACACAAACAATTGCAACATGGCACTAAAAATACTAGTGTGTATACATGTGCACTGCACAGGGAATATTTTATTTAAATTAAAAAAAAAAATTAGACTTCACATCTCAAATCGATTTAAATTTTCGATAAGGTTTTGAGAGTATATTATAAACATGGAAAATTTCACATAAAAATAAGATGTTGAAGCTTTATGATGTATTTCAATTAAATTTCAATAATAATTTAAGCTTCAAATATTGTACACTTTATATCTCAAATTGTTTTAAATTCGAATAATTTTGTTGAGCACCACTACACAGCAAAGACAACCAAATCAACTAATCCAATTTTGACAGTCACTTTTGTTTAAATAAATTATAATCATTTGCGTTTAACAATATGAAACATTTTTTTTTTTTAACAAGTCAAAATGGAATATAATATTAAACATCAGAGTGAATCATCTCGTATAAGGTGTGTAAAAGACAGCGTCGGACCTGAACAAGGCACAGTGTAACAAATGCCACACTAGTTCAGGTCCAAATCCTTTTTTTTTTTAATTTTTTTATCGGCTCATTGTATATTTTTATTCGTATATATTAATTTAAATACCTAATTTTTATGTTTATACATGCGTCTATATTTTTACTCATATATTAATACGGGGACATATTTTTTTTGTAATTTATAGACGTGTCTATATTTTTACTCATATAAAAGAACCTATTTTGTTTTAGAGTTTAATTGTGGTAGGTTGACAGTCCAAAAAAGTTTTGCACACACAACCAATCAAAACATTTTGAATCGTCACAACAATTAATGATTTTAATTTCCGTGAGCCAAACATGGCAATTCAGAATGTTTTGATTGGTTGTATGTGCAAAACTGTTTTACACTGTTAACACACCATCATTAAACTCTTTATTTTAATTTATACATGTGTTTATATTTTAACTTATATATTAATACGGGGACCGGTTTTTTTTTTAATTTATACACATATCTATATTTTTATCCATATATCAATGCATAGATCTTTTTTATATATAATTTCAATGCAATTGCGACTTGCTTTAAAAAAAGAGCGTCACGCGCTCACCGGTCCGTATGCACGGGTATCCTGTTAGAGCATTTGACATCTCTTGTAATCTATATATAAAGAGATGTTCTCAAAACAATTAGTAATGATAATTTTAGTTCAACAAATAAAAAATAGATTATTTTCTTTGTAATTTTGATTGCTACAAACAACTATTTTTAATATAACTTATTATTAAATTTAATATTTTTAATTATTTGACAAAAAATATTTGCCCTACTAGTATTGAAAGTCCAGATCCGTCACCGGTAAAAGAGAACCACTCTCAAGAGATTACAATGTTAAGTCATTTGTGCTTAAAATATAGCACGGTGAAAACCATACATAGAAAGGATGAAAATATGAAGATTACACAAAAACCTTCATACATGATAAAGGGTGGCGCCACCAGTCATGTAGACAAAAATAAAAGAAGACAAATTAGCCTTTATCCATGCGAAAGAGAGCAACTTAACCTTGTCTGAAATAGTCTCTGAATCAGTGTCTTTATCAAGTCTGTCAGTAAAATAGCCAACAATGCAAGAAACACGACCATACTTGAATGTAACCTCTTCATTCTTCTCTCTATCGCAAATTCCTCCCAGATTTCCCAATTTTGCAGCAAAAAATTTGCGATCGCTCCAATTTAAAGTTTTTTAAGGAAAACTCTAAATTGCACGCCATATTAATAAAAAATAATAGAAATAAGTCAAGCTACCAACAATATATAATAAAATCATAGTTTTTCTATAAGCAAAATCATAGAAATTATATAAACAAATTATTCATGAAAAGTAAAGGTGGAATAAGGCATCCTCGAGGCTCGAGTATTGGATTGAAGGATGAAAGGAAAAATAAAATAAAAAAGAAGCAGAGGAAGTCATAAATGAATACCCTAAACGACAAAAAGATGTCAAAAAAGACAAAAAGTAGCATTTTAAAAATGGTGGAAAAAATTACATGAACATAAACATATAATAGTTCAATCACATTTAATTGATTTAAAAAATTAACTATCTTTAATTTAAAAAAGAAAAATAAATCATTCACTCGTAAATCCTTCATCTAAATACATCTTAAAAAACATTTTAAACATAAAATCCTTCAGAAGCATGAACAAAACAACACATCAAATTAAGAGAAGTGATTTTGCATGAATAAAAAAAAAACACAAAGTAGCAATATAGAAAAGTAGGAGAGCTAAAACCAAAAGACATAGTAGTGGGAGAATCCTACATATCCCAAATTTCTCATTCATTTTCTCAACCATTAAGGAGACAAAAGAAACATACAACCGTTTATAGCTGGAAATTCATAGGACTATCACTTTGGATTGAGCAACACAAAAGTTGAATCAAAGTGTTTCTACAAAAACAAAAAGGATGATGGTGGAAATAGCATCAACAACATTAAGGTTAGAAAAACTATCACTTCCACTAAATCCAAAAATCTCGTACATTCTTGTTTTTCTAACCAACGATACTTAAAAAAGAAAAAAAAACTGAAAAATGGTTAACTTAAATCAATAGTTCCAATATTATATAAAAGTTCTAATGTAAAATTAGAGGCTCGATTCTCATAATAAAATAGACACCTAATGAAATAAAAATGCATTTATACAACGAAAATTGAAAAAGTAATATGAACCATATTTTTCAACATTTGTGTCATGGGAGTGGTTTAGTTGTACAAAGAAAGGTAATGTTATCTTTTTATTTTCTACTTGGCATTGCATCGATGTGAATCTAAAGGCACAACCATCATTTTGTATATGGTTTGGGAACCCTTTATACCTCTAATAATTTAGCTTATCAAAAATTAAAAGTCTAGATTCTCTTGATTTTTCTCTTAATTAATCCATCAACACGTACATATAAATTGTGATACCTAATATGAATATTTAATTTAATTAACGATATTCTTCAATTCAAGAGACTAACCTATCGCTAAAGAACTTAACTTTCATGCACCTTACTAATATCACAAGCAATTAACTTGATTAGTTTATTTATGTTGAGAACCTGTTGAAGAAAACCGAAAATTAAAGAATATGATTATGTATCACGATTTAGTCAACCAACACAACATCTAAATCATATAAATATTATTCATAATTTGGAATACAAAAGCACACTATTTTCTTTCTCTGTTTCTCACTCACATTCTTATCATAGCAAGAGCATTGTAAACAAAGTGTTGAAATGAAGATTACAAGAATATATATGCCTTGATTAAATAGAAAACTCTATATAACTCTCTTATTTAACATATTTTCTTCATAGCATGTTCTATAAACGAGTACCATCGTCTTCCCGAAGGGACTTTAGGTGGTAAGGTGGCCTCTAGAATGGAGGAGTGTAAATCGGTGGCTTCTCAAATGGAGGTTTGTAAACAGGAGGCTCCTCAACCGGAGGTTTATAAAATGGTGGATTCTCATTCGGAGGATAGTACAAAGGAGGTTTTTCTATAGGTGGCTTGTAGATGGGGGGTTTCTCAAATGGTGGCTTGTACACAGGTGGGAACTCTACCGGCGGTTTGTAAATTGGAGGTTTCTCAAATGGTGGCTTGTAAACAGGTGGAATCTCAACTGGTGGTTTGTAAACTGGAGGTTTCTCAAATGGTGGCTTGTAAACAGGTGGATTTTCTACAGGTGGCTTGTACACAGGTGGTTCCTCAACCGGTGGCTTGTATACTGGAGGCTTCTCTACAGGTGGTTTGTAAACTGGAGGCTTCTCAACCGGTGGCTTGTACACTGGTGGTTTCTCTACAGGTGGCTTGTAAACAGGTGGCTTCTCAACCGGTGGCTTGTAAACTGGGGGCTTCTCAACCGGTGGCTTGTATACAGGTGGTTTCTCTACTGGTGGCTTGTAAATTGGGGGCTTCTCAACTGGTGGCTTATACACAGGTGGTTTTTCTACTGGTGGCTTATAAACTGGGGGTTTCTCAACTGGTGGTTTGTACACTGGTGGTTTCTCTACTGGTGGCTTGTACACTGGTGGCTTCTCTACAGGTGGCTTGTAGACAGGAGGTTTCTCAAATGGGGGCTTGTACACAGGTGGTTTCTCTACTGGTGGTTTGTAAACGGGAGGTTTCTCTACCGGTGGCTTGTAAATTGGCGGCTTCTCTACCGGTGGCTTGTATACGGGAGGTTTTTCTACTGGTGGTTTGTAAATTGGGGGCTTTTCGACGGGTGGATTGTACACTGGTGGTATCTCTACTGGTGGATGGTAGACTGGAGGTTTCTCAACCGGTGGTTTGTACACGGGTGGTTTCTCTACTGGGGGCTTGTAAATTGGAGGATTTTCTACAGGTGGCTTGTAAACTGGAGGTTGCTCTATTGGAGGTTTGTACACAGGTGGCTTCTCTACAGGTGGCTTGTAAATTGGAGGCTTTTCAATTGGTGGATGATAGACGGGAGGTTTCTCAACCGGTGGTTTGTACATAGGTGGTTTCTCTACGGGTGGTTTATAAATCGGGGGATTCTCAACTGGTGGGTTATACTCTGGAGGTTTCTCATAGTTGGCAAGCCCCTTAGGGATGGCAAAGAGAGCAAAAAGAAGCAGCACTAGGAAGTTTGAGGAAGACATGTTAGTGACTTATGATTTGGTGCATAAAACACTAGAGTGACTAGCTGCTTTTATACTAGTCGTGATCTTAGTGAATACAGTCACAGCTGCATGTCTCAATCTTGAATTAGTAATGACTTGGCACTCTTTTGTACCATAAAGTCAATAGTTGTTGAGGATTTCCAACATTTCTACCTGTGATTTTGTTTTCATATGGTAGTGAAGTTTGAAATTATGAGTGGATTGGAGTTGGGAAGTTGCATCATATGGTAACATTTTTCAATCAATACTACTAACATATGCCAAAATTCGTCATTATCATCTTTCAACAAGTTTTTTTTTTATTAATACACAAACAGACACGAAGAATTGAATTATTTCAACGAGAGGTGTTGCTTTTTGCATAACTAAAAAAGATTTGGTAGAAGATTGTACAAATCTAAATAATATGATTAAAAATAGAGATGTAAAGTTCGGTCACATATTATTAGAACTTATTTTTATACAATAGACAGATCAAATTTGCCATTTCTAATGTCATCAAAACAAAAATAATCTATCTTGTAAAATTTTACACAAATAATTCCTATATTTCATAGTTTCGTAATGGATAAGGTATATATGCAATAATGCAAATAATGCAATATAGTATATCTTCTGGTTTTGGCTATAGAAAATATTGTTTTTCACATAACTTTTTCTTAATTATGTACCCTTCCACCCACTCTTTTGTTTTGTCTATTTGTGAGAGGGGTAGTTTGTGGGGTGTAGGGATATAGCTGTAATCCAAAACTAACTAATTTCAAAAATTAAACATTGTTTTGACTAAAATCACGCATTAGTTTGGAACTTGAGTTTTTTCCTTCATTTTTTTGGTTTCATGACTTTTGGTTTAGGTTGGAACTTGAATCTCATAAAATGAGTTCAATGACTAATGCCAAGTGCACTCCATAGTCCATACTAATAAAAATTGAGCGAAAATCTCATATACTGTATTAAAATAGTTTTTTGTTACCCTAAAAAAATAGGTTAAAATAGTTAATTGTCAAACTAATTGTCCTTCTAAAATATATTGTCAGACTAATTGAGCATATCTTCTCTAAACAATCAAAGTTATCATTTAAAAATAAATAAAAATAAACAATTCGAAGTTAAGTTTTTTAGTAAATAATAAAACGAAGTTTATTTCAAAAAAATAAAAATAAAATGGAAGTTCTTTTTTTTTTTTTTTCTAACAAATAAAATA
>Ga0228711_1003419_pt1 | contig 24609 bp, 16 predicted proteins | sample MedpolnodulmetaG_2_FD_177996 | JGI IMG/M metagenome (GOLD analysis project Ga0228711, IMG submission 177996) | Root nodule microbial communities from Medicago polymorpha collected in Santa Monica, California, United States - brown nodules | ecosystem: Host-associated > Plants > Roots > Nodule... | reverse complement strand
TGCCTAGTGGCAAATTAAGAGAAACTTTATACATCCTTTTGAATAACGTAATTGAATTCTTGAGATTAAAACCAGTCCTTGTGGGAACGATATTTTTACTACTTCGATAGTATTTGGTACACTTGCCAAACCTCTATCATTATATAATCATAAATGTATCAAACCTTACAAAGTACAAGTTTTAACACAATCTAGGTCTGTTCAAATTATATAATCCAAACAATTCTAGGGATGTTTTCGAATTATATTATCTGAACCAATCAAAATATGGACGGTGACTTGCTCAACAAGACTGATTCGTTTAACACGTGTTCTCCATTCCATTAACTGGCTAGACTTTATTGACCATGTTTTTTCCCTTCCATTGACTAACTATTACACTCTATGGCAACATTTCTCCTATAAATACTCATCCATTCTTCATAAATTCTCGTTCCAACTCACATTCTCTCCGTTTCTTTTATAAATTTCTTCTAAGTAGTGTTTATGATAGCAATGTTTCACCGTTGGTCTTTCATACAAAGATTCTTCTCATCTTGTAGGAATAATATGAATGGTCAAATGACAATGTCCCAATCTGCAGATTTACACCCACCGTCTAGATATGGGGTTGCTCATCATAGTCTCCTCTCATCTTCCCCTTCTAAGGATGTGCGAGAGAAAACAAACATTCCCCTCCTCTCCTTCTGAGGATGTGCGAGAGGAACAAACATTACCTGAATTCCCTCTCCATCTTCTTCTACTAGAAATTTAGCTTTAGCTATCTAATAATTTGTTAAGTAATATGTTAATGTAAATGCATTATAAAATATTGATCAAATAATAAAATGTGTTCGATTATTGACGTCTCTTTAAATTTGTCTTCTTTTTTTCATTTTCATTTATTTCATCCTAATGATGTATGTCGCTGCTTACATAATCCTAACAGAAATATTTTTGGATTATATAATTCGACAATCCGTATAGATTATATAATCTGGACGGGGATATTTTCGAAATTGAGTAAAGCGTGTGAGAAGGGAGTAGGATGGGAAAAGAAATTACCTGAGGGGAAATTTGACTTTTTTGAACTGTAAAAATGTGATGTGATAAATTTTAAATGTCGTGGAATATGATATGGAGATAGAAAAAGATCAACATCGAGGAAATTGTAACAAAATTCTCTTAAAAACTTCATTTAAAACATATCATATCACAATCTTTTAGACAGAATATGTGATAGAGGGACCAAAATTGTCGAATTTTAAAATATGGCACCAATTTCACAAAATGATGAAAATAAGGGGACCAAAACTGTAATTAAACCTTTTAATTATCTCACCTTTTGAGAACATGTCCGGTTTAAAAGTAAACTATCATAAGAGTATGTTGGTTAACATTAATATTGATGACTCTTGGTTGATAGAAGCCGCTTCTATTTTGTCTGTAAAATTGGTCGCATTCCTTTTATGTATCTTGGCCTTCCTATTGGTGGTGATGCTAGACGTTTGAGTTTTTGGGAACCGGTAATAGATCGTTTAAAATCTAGACTGTCTGAGTGGAAAAGCATAAATCTGTCTTATGGGGGCCACTTGATTCTTCTTAAATCTGTCATGCCTTCACTGCCTGTCTACGCCCTTTCTTTTTTCAGAGCTCCCGCATGTATCATCTCTTCCATTGAATCTATTTTAATTAATTATTTCTAGGGTAGGGGTGAGGATCATAGGAAAGTTGCTTGGGTTGACTGAAATTCTATTTACATGAGTAAGGAGGTTGGTGGTTTGGAGATTGAAGGAGTTTAATATTGCTCTTCTTGGTAAATGGTGTTGGAGGTGTTTGGTGGATAGGGACGACTTGTAGTTTAAGGTTTTATCGTCTCGTTATGGTGAGGAGAGTGGGTGGCTTAGAGAGGGAGGCAGGATGGGGTCATCGTGGTGGAGGGAGATAGTAAAAATTCGTGAGAGGATAGGTGTTGATGGTGGGAGTTGGTTTGAAGAGAGTATAACAAAACGTCTTGGTAATGGTCTTAATACTTTCTTTTGGTCGGATTGCTGGGTGGGGACAGTTTCATTCAGGGAGAGATTTAGGAGGTTGTATGAATTATCGATTCATAAGGAGTTGTCGGTGGGTGTGATGCACGCCTTAGGTTGGGGTGAAGGTGACGAGGCTTAGGGGTGGAGGCGTCGTTTGTTAGCATGGGAGGAGGAACCAGTGGTGGAGATTAGGAACTTGCTTTCTAATGGTTCCTTGCAGGAATATGATGCAAATGTTTGGTTGTGGCGACCGAACATAGGTGATGGCTACATCATCCGTGGTGTGTATCAAATGCTCATGAGGTAGGAAATTCATGACCACGACGTTGTTTTGGAGGCATCTTGGCATAAAAGTGTTCCTTTGAAAAGTATCTATTTGTGCGTGACGTCTTTTCTGCAATAGATGACCGACAAATGATAACTTTGTGCGACGAGGCGTCATTACTACTGACAATCAATCATGTGTTTCAGGATATGGTCAAAATGAAACAATAGACCATCTAGTTATTCATTGCCCTCTCTTTGGCAACCTTTGACAACTTATTAAGTCTTGGCTTGGTGTGTATTCAGTGGATCCCCAATAGGTTACAAATTATTTTTTTCAATTTGTTAACTCTTTAGGTGGTTATGCTCCGCGATGGTCATTCTTATATTTGATCTGGCTTTGTTGTATTTGGGTTCTCTGGAATGAAAGGAACCGTAGACTATTTGCTAATAAAGCCAAAACAGCCATGCAGCTCTCGAAAAGGTTAAAATTACATCCCTTCGGTGGTTGAAAGCTAAAAATGTGTGCTTTCCTTTTGGTTATCATATGTGGTGGCAAGATCTCTTTGTTTGTTTGGGGATTGGCTGATGTTTTTATTTTTCAAATTTTACTTTGTTCTTTAAGACTGATTGTTGTATCTTTGTTTTGCTTCTTTAGACACTCCTTGTGCTAGGGATCAAAACTAATTTTTTGTTTATGTATCTCATGTTGGCTTGTTCAAAAAAAATTATCTCACATTATATTATTTTTGAGGAAAATAATAATATAATATTAAAATTAAAAACGATAAAAAAAAAAATGTATACCAGTGGCACCAATATTCCCGCCCACCCTATTCACCAAAAAATTTTCCCACAAACAAATCCCACTAAATTTTTGGATTAAAATAGACCAAGTTGTGACGTAAATAAAAATTCCGTCCAAAATTTGTGACAAAAATACAATTTTCGTCCCAAATTTCCGACAGAAACGTTAATCCGTCCCAAAAATATATAAAAATTAAAATAAAATTTGTAACACAAAAGTGTCGTAAATTCTGTCCCGGTTTAATTAATTTGGGACAGAAATAAAATTTTGTCATGGCGTTTCCGTCTTAATTTGACTTCTTTTTTTGCAGTGATTAAACTTTTTTCTAAACAAAATTAGGGTGCGGTAAGTTTTACTTTTTTTATGTATTTGTAGAGTTCATATTTTTTAATGAAATTTTTCAAAAAAAGTGTAAAATATTACAACAATTTCGTACGAAAAATTAGAATTTTTAAACAAAACATAAATTAAGTATAAATTTTTATGCGCAAAAAACATAAAAATTAATATTTAATTCATGTTTTGTTAGAAAAAATATTTTTTTGGTAGAGGTTCTTATAATATTCTTAACATTCATTAAAAAATTCATTTAAAAATATGAAGGCTGCACATGAGTTGACATAAAAGTATAGAGCAAAAGTAGTGATGAAAAAGTTTTGAGGGACTAAAAATCAAAGAATTTTTTTAGAGACTAAAACAAAAAGTTGTATATTGATGTGGACTGAAAACATATATAACTTATGTATTACATTTTTATTACATTTTTTTAGGGGAAAACTTATTTATTACATGCACCCTCTCATAATAATTAATCACATACATTGTTTGGAGAAAGCAAATATGAGAAAGAAAGTGAGCGTTAATGTAATTGAAAATGATCATTGACATATTATTTAAAAGGGTTGAATTACAAATTCATGTAGTTAAGTCAATTTGCATGTAGTTTCAAATTTTTTGAATGATTTATTACAAACATATTTAAAACATTATAAACATTTGTATAATATACGTGAAATAAAAAGACACGTTTTCTTAAAAATAGGGTTATATACGGAGGATGTGCTTGGTTTAGATTGAGTTTCATTATGTATACTGCACTACCCAAAACTAATTTGGCTTTATGCAAAAGATAAAAGTAGATGGATATTGTTGACGGTGTGGAACCTCTTTCAGGGTGCAGATTCACTGCCATTAAAAAAATCACGGTGCAGTGAATTTGGAAATGGCAAACATTTCCACTCCATTTATATCTATGATAATTATTTTTCACACCTAATATTGGAATTACATGTATGAGAAAGGTAAACAAGTGTTCCTGAATACTCTTTATGACCTTTAAATAATAACTTTTTATAAAAAATATGTTAAATCAACACATTGAAATTGAAACATTAATTTTTACAAAAAAAAAATTTCTTTTAAAACCCTTAAAAAGTGTCCGAAAACACTCGTTAACAAAACCATATACCACCAAATTAAAACCGCTTGCAATAGTTTATGTACCATGTTTGTGTTCAATAAAGACAACAACATCTGTTAGTCATATCAAAGTACTAATCATTATCCACCACTCAAAAATCATCACAAATTGGCAATATGAATTTTGCAACCTTAATAGATATATAACTCCACACACCATTAATTTTTTATATGCAAGAAAGTTATAGGTAACAAAATTAAGATTTTTTGAAAAATGGAAACACAACCTAAGGAAAAATCTTCTCCACATGTGCTAATCTTCCCATGTCCAGCACAAGGCCATGTAAATTCAATGCTAAAGCTAGCTGAACTTCTTGCAATCCAAAACATCTACATAACTTTCCTCAACACAGAGTACATCCACAACCGTCTCATTAGTTTGAATGATGATATTCAAGCTCTTTTAGAATGTTACCCTAAGCTTCAATTCAAGACTATCTCTGATTTTCATAGTGAAGACAAGCATCCTGGATTTGGAGAAAGGATAGGTGATGTAATTTTGTCACTGATTTTGTATGGTAAGTCTTTTTTGAGAGATATTATTGTCTCTGAAAAAATAAGTTGCATTATTTTGGATGGAATATTTGGTGACCTTGCTACTGATTTGGCTGCTGAGTTTGGGATACAATTGATTCATTTTCGTACTATTAGTTCTTGTTGCTTTTGGGCTTATTTCTGTGTTCCAAAGCTCTTGGAGTGCAATGAACTTCCCATTAGAGGTATATATATCCACTCTAAAACTGCTCTTAGAAATTTAATTATCAAATTTCTTTATCTTTTTAATATTCCCTATTCTCTTGATTTTATTCTTCCATAATTATATATATATGCACTGCAAAGTTGATGTTAATTTTAGACAGTATAATTGAACAAAAAATGTATTTTTTCCGTACTAAAGAGTTTAAAGAAGAATTTTTTTTATTAAGAATGGTGTATTCAACCCTTTAAACTAAAAAACAATTTTAGACTGCACTCTAGCTAGATCATTTTGAGCGAACAATTCACATTTTGAATTTTAGATTTAAAAACAATTTAAATCCGAATTTAAAAACTGAACCATGTTACTAAGATCGCACGGTCTAAATATGATGATTGCATGCAATCAAACTACATTGATTCCCAAATCCATACACACACTAGACCTTATTCACTTGGCATGTTTCTTTTAGATTTTTTTTCTAACGCAACAAAATTGATTATCTAATTTATTTTCTTTTAGTAATTGTAATTCATGCACCTAGTCGTTTCGATACAAACACAGTTGAGTATTTGCTGAATTAATTTTTAGGAGACGAAGACATGGATCGCATCATAACAAACATTCCAGGCATGGAAAACTTACTTCGTTGTAGAGATCTTCCAAGTTTTTGTCGAGAAAACAAAAAGGACCATATCCGTATAGACGAGGTTGTACTTCGAACCAAACAATCACTTAAAGCAAATGCATTCATACTCAACACATTTGAGGATCTAGAAGCCTCAGTCCTCTCCCAAATTCGTATTCACTTCCCTAAACTCTACACCATAGGCCCTCTTCACCACCTCCTCAATACCACAAAAAAATCATCATTTCCATCATCTTTTTTCTTCAAGAGCAATTTCTTCAAAGTGGATAGAACCTGCATGACGTGGCTTAACTCTCAACCATTGAAATCAGTTATATATGTTAGCTTTGGAAGCAGTACAGCAATGAAGAGAGAAGAAATAATTGAGATTTGGCATGGTTTATTGAATAGCAAAAAACAATTTTTATGGGTGATTAGGCCAAACATGGTACAAGAAAAAGGATTATTAAGTGAGCTTGAGGAAGGGACTAGTAAGGAAAAAGGGTTGATTGTTGGGTGGGTCCCACAAGAGGAAGTTTTGTCACATAAGGCAATTGGTGCATTTTTGACACATACTGGGTGGAATTCAACTTTGGAAAGTGTGGTTTGTGGAGTGCCTATGATTTGTTGGCCTTATTTTGCTGATCAACAAATTAATAGTAGGTTTGTGAGTGATGTTTGGAAGCTTGGGTTGGATATGAAGGATGTTTGTGATAGGAAGGTTGTGGAGAATATGGTGAATGATGTTATGGTGAATAGGAATGATGAGTTTGTAAAATCAGCATTAGATATGGCTAAGTTGGCATCCAAGAGTGTGAGTCCTGGTGGTTCCTCCTACAACAACTTCCAAGATTTAATTCAATATATAAGGTCTACTACTACCCCGTAAAATAAGAGCATTGCTTTTTTCATGCCTCACCAGTAAAAACTTCTCTTATTTTTAGAATTATGTCAAACATATATGAGTATAAGAGTTTCACATAGATCAAAATTTGAGTGTTCAACAATATATAAATAAGGGGATCCATGTATTTTTTTTTTTTTTGACAAATAAGGGGATCCATGTATCAAATACTGTAAACTTTGAATAAAGATGTGATGTTTCAACTATTTAGGTGGTTGCTTCTCTTGGTCAGATTGGATATGATGATTCTTCGACATTTACACAAACTATTCTGAAGCACGTAGTTGGATGTATAAAATTTAGTGAGCTTTTCTAATGTATATATCTAACATGATGTTTGATGAAAGTGGCCCCATAAAATAATTTGATTACTGGATTTTCCTTTTTTGTATTTTTCTTCAAGATTACATCTAGAAAAGTCTCATACCCCACAATTATTGTACCTTGACCCTATAATTTTATGCTAACCAAATTTTGTCGGAAATTTATTGGAGGTTTGTGGAAATTGCAGTTGAAATTTGGCTTAATTAATAATTTGGTCCCTTAAATTATTTGTTGGTTACATTTTAGTCTCATAAGCTATTAATGTTATAATTTGGTCCCTTTAAGTCATCTTCTGTCAACCAAATAAATCCCACCGTCAAAACCGTTAAGCCAATGTCTAAGGTGGATACACATTGCAAGTTGTCACGTCACCGTTCATACATGCCTATTTAACGTTTTGGCAAAAGACTGACGGTGAGGATTTATTTGGCTAACATATACTAACTTAAGGGACCAAATTGTAACGTTAATAACTTATGAGACCAAAATGTAACCAACAAATAATTTAAGGGACCAAATCATTAATTAAGCCTTGAAATTTTGTGGAAACTGAAGTTGAAATTTTATTTTTTATCTGGTATATTGAATGATATTTTGAGAAATTTGCAGTGTTTTTGGAGGTAAACGTATAATTGTAGGCATTTTGGGCTGTGATATGGAGTTTGTAACAATATGGGATATTTTTATGCACGAGCGAAAATGAAGAGATCAAAGATTTCTGATCGACGCCATTCATCCTGAAATTGAAAGAGCTGGTTAGACAAAAAGGGGAAGTTAAGATTCTCAGTCGACACCGGTCTTCGTGAAATCAAAGTGGTTGGTTAGACAAAGAGGAGAAGCAAAGACTCCCGATCGACCTCATTCTTCGTGAAATCGAAAGAGTTGGTAACACAAAGGGGATAAGCCAAGATTCCTCGTCAAAACCACTCTTCATAACAAATAAGTTGGTGAGACGAAATGGAAAATAAAGAACTAAACCTTCCTAAGTCGAGTTTAGTTGGCGACAAGAAAATGAGGTAGTTCATAACCTTGTGGCGGTTGCCACATTATCGGCTGGTCCCAGTACTTATTAGCATGTACCTAATTGTATTGAACAACTTATTATAAATGAAAAGCTATAAGGATCTTTCTTTAAAAAAAAATTACGCTTTATAATTTGTATGAAATTATTAAAATGTCATATAATTTGAGACGAAAAAGTAGTTGTTTTTTCTATTTTAATTTTCTTGCTAAGAATAAAAAAGTGTCACATGTATAGTAAAAAAAGACAAAATTTCCAATGTGGCAATGACACCATCAATTTTTCATGATTGGTTTAAGTGATGGGCCAAAATAGAAAGAATATGTATGAAACATTAGGGGTAGAATCTGTGCCATATTGTTATATTTTTTAAAGAGACCATTTTCATAGGAATTCTGCTCTTTACCCAACAAAAATCGCTCATTCTCAACTGAAAAGATGAATTTGCGTGTGTCTTCAGTGTGACTTAAGTCATGCTACGTGACTTAAGTCATTTAACAGCAACATAAAACCACGGTTCCTCATTTTTCCAACTACTCTAAACACAAAATTTTCCCCTCCAAGTGCGATTTTCACCATTCTTGCGCCATTCAAAGCCAATTTCTCCCACAATATCAAGTAAGTGATGATTATTCTACTCCATTGCATTTTTTGGTTGAAATTTTAGAATTTTATTTTAAGAAATTTAACATTTTTAGGTTTTTATAAATTTGTCTTGCATGTTAGTTTTGATGATTGTTAATGATGAATTATATTAGGAATTGTATTGTAGATGTTGTTTAGAGTGAAATGTGGTAGTTTTATGTATTTGGAATTGTTTGATTTTAAGTTGATTGAAATATGAACTCTAGGTGTTTGATAAAACGTGTCACTTGTCGGAGCGGGTTTTGAGGTAGTACGGCTATGTTCAGATCGTTCCCCGACCTCCTACGACGATTCTTCCTCTTGCCCCAGCAGATGTGGCTGCTTCCTTCATGGAGTTTTCTCTGTATGTCGTTAGCCAACAGGAGAGGGTTGACCCGGTCCCGGACGACGAGAGGTGAAAGCATTCAGATGGGTACATGAGATGGTTCTACCGTGTATCCCATCCTCTTATCGTCAACCCTGCTCCCGTTCCTGACTACGTGGCTCCCAAACCTGTCTACCAGGAGATTCTTGTTGAGCAGGAGTGGCCCAGACATCCTCCCGATCCATTGCAGGTCATCAGCAGCATGAGAGCCAGAGTGGAGCAGGCGATGGAGAGCCAGACTACGAAGGAGGAGTAGGAGTCAGACTACGGAGGAGGAGTAGGAGTCATAGTCCACAGGAGCAACATTAGTGTCTTATTTTAGTACTTTTTTATATGTGTAGTATTTTTATGACATTTTTGTTGTAATATATTTACATTTGTGCGGTTGCGTTTATTTATGACATTTTAGTTATTTTTCGTTAATATTGCGTATCTAAATTAATCATGAATGAATGCATGATTTAATGAATTGTTAAATGAATGTTCATTAAATTGTGAGTTTTGGTTGAATGATTGAAGGAACTTGGGAAAACATGGAACAAGGCACTACTGCCTGTTCTGGTATGAGCACAGAAGCTGCGTGAGTTAACTCACACTTAGATTAACACTAGTGTGACTTAACTCACGCAGAGTATCTTAAGTCACGCAACATTTTGAACTAGCGTGAGTTAACTCACGTTGAGATTAACACTAGCGTGACTTAACTCACACGGCGTGACTTAAGTCACGCAGAATTTTGCACTAATGTGAGTTAACTTACGTAGGAGTAAAATTGTCTTTTCAGTTGGAAATGAGAAAAAAAACTATTGGGTAATGAGCAGAATTCTTTCCATAGAACATATATACATGGCAGTGACTATTTCAAAGTAAAGAGCTAAAACCTCCTATGTTGGAATTAGGAGACTATTACTTTTTCCATCCTATGCCATTCTCACGTACCCTGTAAAATTTTCAAAAATAGTCACGGATTTTCGGATTATAAAATCCTAAGTGAGTTCGGATTTTATAATCCTAAATATGTTTATGTATAATCAGCGATCAAAATTTCTCCCATTTCAGCAGTTTTGAATTATGCTTTTAAAAAACAACCAAAAACAAAGTAAAAAATGATAAAAACTTGTCAAATAAAATCATAAAAATATAAAATATCACAAAAAAATTCTTAAATTCTAAGAGAGTCGTGATCCTTGATTTTTTCCTGATTTTAAGGCCAATGCCAAGTTTCGGAGCAATCTGATCAAGTTGCCCAAAAATTGGATTTTTGACTAAGAACAACTAACAATGACCTAAAATGGCTATCCATGAGAGTTATGAAGATTAATATTGTCCTTAAAATGACTATCCATGTTACAAACATGTTCAAAATTTGTGCTGATACAGTTCGGATTATATAATCCTAACTGAGTTCAGATTATACAATCTTAACTGTTGTTTTTTTCCTTGAAAAATGGTGTTTGGGAGTGTTCGGATTCTATATAATCCGAAAAAATCAAGGAAGGCGCCCTATTTTTTGAGGTTTTCGAACTATAAAATTCGAATTAATGAAAAACTCATTTTTTTCACCCCCATAACAAAGGAAAAACTAAGTTCGGATTCTAAAATCTAAAAATCTCAAAGACATTTTTAAAGAAAAAAATAGGGCGCGCGAGAAATGAATAGAGTGAAAAAATTAATAGTCAAAATAAAATCAATCTTCCACCGTAAACGTCACCAAATAGACGAAAAAGAAAAACAAAAATAACATGAGTGTAAGGAATATTTTTGACTATGGAGAATAAAGAAGATGAAAATGGAAAGAACTTGTACTTTTTATCATCTATTTAAATTATCTTTCAATTTAAATATATGTTTTACTTTGCTAAACCTAAAGAAATATACGTTTGACTCTATGTTAGCCAATAACACCTAAACTTGGGCAATATAACAGTGGAATCTCTTCTGTCAAAAAAAAAAAAACGGTGGAATCTCATTCAGATCATGGTGCTGTGAATTTAGATAAGAAAAATGGTGCACGATTAAAGCATGTACTAGTACCATTAAATTAAAACAGCTTGCACCCTTCAATAAATACATCAATATATCCCTCAAAAAAAAAATACATCAATATATGTCAGTCATGTCAACTACTCTTCCACGATTCATCATCATCCACCACTCAACAAATATACATCCCTACAACAACATTAAGTACGGAGAGATATCACTCATCTTATAAGTCGGTTTTGTAAAAATCAATCACAATCAATATAAAAACCTACTACCAATGGCATCTTATAGATCACAAAATTGAGATTGTTGAAAAATGGAAACACCACATGTGTTAATCTTCCCATGTCCAGGACAAGGCCATGTAAACTCAATGCTCAAGCTAGCTGAACTTCTTGCAATTCAAAATCTTCACATAACATTCCTAAACACTGAGTACATCCACAACAGACTCATTAGTTTGAATGATGATGTTAAATCATTTTCACAATGTTACCCTACGCTTCAATTCAAGACAATCTCTGATTTTCAAAATAAGGAGAAGCATCCTGGATTTGGAGAAAACATTGTAGATGTAATTTCCTCCATAAATATGTATGGTAAGCCTTCTTTGAGAGACATTATTGTCTCTGAGAAAATAAGTTGCATTATTTTGGATGGAGGTTTTGGTGACCTTGCTACTGATTTGGCTCATGAGTTTGGGATACAATTGATACATTTTCGTACTGTTGGTGCTTGTGCCGTCTGGACTTATTTCTGTATGCCCAAGCTTTTGGAGTGCAACGAGCTTCCCATTAGAGGTATACTATATAATACTCATCCCGTCTTATTTATTTATAATAGACAACTGGCTCAACAAAAGTTATAGTCTAATTTTTTTTTAGATATAATCTAGTCTAATTTTTTTTAACCAAATATTTTAATTTTTGTTGACCTAAATATCTTTTATAAATAAAAACGAAAGGAGTATAATACACTCACTCTCAATCTGCTCTTAGAATTTTAGTTATTTTTTTTTCCTCTTTTTAATTTCCCCTAATTTCTTGATTTAATTATTATGCATATGCAAGTATATAATATATGTAGTCTCAAACTGCTTGGCTTAATTAGTGTTTAGCTTATTTTGATACACAATGCTCTTAGAGTTTTCTACGTGCCTCATTTTATTTAAGTTTATCTTTAATTTTACGAGAAAGGTTAGAAACACTCTTTTTAACAGTTTTTTAATACTCACTATTTTATTGGGTAATCTATATAGATCTCACTACTTCATGTGAGATCTATTACTTAATAAACTTATCAACTATTACTCCTTAAAAAAAACATATCTACTATTACATACCACAATTCAAAACCTTAGGTCGTATATTTATGCAAATAATGAGGTATATGTGTGTTCTCGTTGTTTAATGTATAGGAGACGAGGACATGGATCGCATCTTAAGAAACGTGCCAGGCATGGAGAACATACTTCGATGTAGAGATCTTCCACGTTTCGGTACAACAAACAAAAAGGACCACATCGTTTTAGATAAAGTTTTACAACTAACCCAACAGTCATTTAAAGTCAATGCATTAATACTCAACACATTTGAAGATCTAGAGTCCCCAATTCTCTCCCAAATTCGTCTTCAAGTCCCCAAACTCTACACTATTGGCCCCCTTCACCACCACCTCAATACCATGAAAAAAACAACATCATCTTTCAACTCCAATTTCTTCAAAGTGGATAAAACCTGCTTGACATGGCTCGATTCTCAACCATCAAAATCAGTTGTATATGTTAGCTTTGGCAGCATCACGACAATGACAAGAGAAGAAATACTTGAGTTTTGGCACGGTTTGTTGAACAGCAAAAAAACATTCTTGTGGGTGATTAGACCAAACATGGTACAAGAAAAAGGACTAATAAAAGAACTTGAGGAAAAGACTAGTAAGGAGAGAGGTTTGATTGTGGAGTGGGTTCCACAAGAGGAAGTTTTGTCACACAAGGCAATTGGTGCTTTTTTGACACATAGTGGATGGAATTCTACTTTGGAGAGTGTGGTTTGTGGTGTGCCTATGATTTGTTGGCCTTATTTTGCTGACCAACAAATTAATAGTAGATTTGTGAGTGAGGTTTGGAAGCTTGGGTTGGATATGAAAGATGTTTGTGATAGGATTGTTGTTGAGAATATGGTGAATGATATTATGGTGAACAAGAAGGATGAGTTTTCAAGATCTGCTATTGAAATGGTGGATTTGGCTTCCAAGAGTGTAAGTCCTGATGGTTCCTCCTATAACAACCTCCAAAATTTGATTCAATATATAAGGTCTACTAGCCCATAAAATATGGGGTTTCTCTCTTAAAAGTTAAGTGTGTATTGAGAAATGTAAAAGTTAGGTGTTGGTTTGGTGAGTTATCTTTGTGCACAGAGTACTTATATTGAAGTTTGGAAGTGTTGTTTTATCAGCGAGCCGATGAGGCAAGAAATAATTGTTGCACTGTTAAGGCAGAGTCGTGGAACGTCTTAAAGAGAGTGATCAAGTCCACGACTCAATCCAAAATATTTATCTAACAAAATTATTTTTATGTTCAAGTTTATTTTTTTTAGAAATAATTTCAAGTGTGTTCGATAGATGCGGCAACAGTTTAAAGTGTTTAAGAAATGTTTCAACATGGAACATTACTCAGCATAGATTATTAGATCAAATGTCTAAAAGCATAAAGTAAACTAAATATTTTTTCCTTCCTCAAGACTCCTTCAGGTATTGAATCTATTTTTAGTGTTTGTTTTTTTTGGGTTATGCCCGGAAATGGAGATTGTAGTGTTGGGGGTTTGAAAGTTGAATGAATTTAATTTATCTCTTCTTGGTAAATGGATGTGGAGGAAAGAGAGAGAGGTTCTGGTACTAAATGTTATGAGCGAGATATTATAAGGAATGAGGAAGATTAAGTTTTGGGGGGTCGGAGAGGACCAGTGTGTGGTAGGATTTGCATAAAATTAAAGAGGGAGTAGGGACGCTAGATGAGGGTGGTTATTGGATAATGTTCATCGAGATGAGGGTGGTTTTGTTTGGCGAGACAAGTGGCTTGATGGATCTTCTTTGGCAATTGTTGGTGATGTGCATTCTTTGAGGTGTGAAAATGACGTATGAGGTTATTTGCTTAGGAGAAGGAGCTGGTGGGGGAGTCTCTAGACAGGTAGAATTATGTTGTTTTGCAGGTTAATGTGGCTAATCGTTGGGTATGGAGACTTCATTCTTCTCAACGGTATACGGTCAAAAGTGCTTATAACAACTCGACTAAAGCTAAAGTTAATTTTAATCATGTGTCGTGGCTTAACGCGATTATGCTGAAAATCAACATTTTTGTCTCGCGGTTGTTTCTGAAAATAATTCCAACAAAGGATAATTTGTTTAGGCGGCAAATCTTTATTTATTAATTTTATTAGGTCGCGCACCAATTTAACCTAACAAATTCCCTCTAAAATGCAGCAATCCCTAATATTTCTCCTCACTGATGAGCTTTTCATTACTATCATGTTGTGTCATCGTTTGTATATATCTATTGTTTCTGCAGATTTTTTTTTTGACAAGTTGTTATACACTTATTTAATACATTTACAAACAGACTACCCTAATTTCCATGCAAACTCGACTATATATAGCAAACCCTAAACCGTGTTTCTCTATAAAAAAATAAAAAAAAATCTAAACTGTGGTAAATTACACAGACAGCTGAATAATCATATATTTTGATTTTTGCAAATGGAAGGACGTGACCTTACAAACTTCCTCTCATACTATAACAACAAAAAAAAACATTCCTCTCATACCATTGCTTAACTGGTATTCTAATTTAACATGCATTGGTGTGTTTTTGTTTTGGTGGATGTTATGCCTATATGCGGCATCTTTGTAGTTTATTTTCCGCCTCTTTGCGTCTTGCTAAGAGTGTTGGTTTCAATAATATTTGCCGATTAAAAAAAAAAAAGTGTTCTCCCCATATTTGTTTCTTTTTCTTCAAAATCTTATGTTTGAATTGTTCTTAATGAATCCAATTGAATTTATGCAAAATCACGACTATGTATTTTTTGACAATTCTATGACATATCTATTGATCTAAAATTGACACTTTCATTATCTCTTTTTGCAGGTTGAGTGCTTTTGCAGTAGCCAACTTCAATATTGTTAAGCTTGAAAGAAGAATGATTTCGCAGCTTAAAAGAAAATTTACAATTAGAAAAAATTAACAATGTTATTGCCTTTTTAGTCTTGATATAAAACATTTAACCTCGATTGTTGTACACCATGAGATTTAAGTCTCATTGATTGCTTAAAATGTGATTTTTTTTTTTATTCATTTGATAATTATAATACCAAAGGAATTCACTTTTTCCAAAAGTATGAATGCTCTTTATTTACAAAGGTGTCATTTTATAATTAGTTTTTGATTGCTCTGTTAAATTAAATTTTTTAACCATTTACTCTTCTTGCTATATGTACTCAAAATGAAACTCAATTGAGGCTTTTTATTGAAGAAGTTAAACCAGCCCACTCAAATTGTCACTTTAATATTTCAAGCCAACAACACGAGTTTAATTCTACTGAGTTAAATATTTTAAGTCTATTAAGTTATTTTTCGGTTATTAATAGACATGACAAATCGTATTTCATAATTTATGTTTCAAATGATGTACTTAATTTAATCGAATTATACAACTTAACATCAACTATTTTATCTTATATACTTTATTCTTATATATTATTGTCAATATGACCTGTGAGACAGCACGAGTCGGCGATCTAGTACTGTCTATTTCTGATGCTAATGGTTCAGCAGTTTGTGGGTGTGTGGAAGATAGAAATCATTTGTTTATTAAATGTGATTTATATGGTAGCATTTGGTCATTGATTTCTAGTTGGTTAGGCTTCTCAATGACTTTTCATGGTAATTTACTGGATCATCTTCTTCAGTTTGGTGGTCTAGGAGGATTTTTAAGAGAAATGAAAGAATTTTTCAACATAAGGCCAACACCCTTCAAAGTTTAAGCGAAAATGTAAAACTTCAGACTTTCTGGTGGTTAAAATTGACTTATGTTATGTTCGATTAATCATTTGTCTTACTCAACGGTTGCTTCCTAGTTTCTCTTTAATTTTTTTCTCTTCGTTGTTTTCTGTAATGTGACTCTGTTGGATTGTTAGTTTCTCTGACACTTGTGTTGGAGAGACTATTGTTTGGGTTTTATAATAGGGAAATGTTAACGAGCGCCCCCGTGACACTTGTTAAGCACTTTAAATAGTAAATTTTAAATGAAAAGTTGTTTATTGAATGTATTAAAAATTGTAATAATTGACTTTTTAAAAACTAAATTTGAGATGCTTAAAGAGTGAGAAAAAAAAAACAAAAACACTCTAAACTGAAGCAAATATGATTTTTTTTTTTTTAAGGAAAAGAAGCAAATATGATTTAATGTGAGCTGCACATAAGGGAACTCTTTATCGTTTTTTTTTTCAACGAAGGGAACTCTTTATCTTAAATAGCTGAAAAACACATTGCCATTTTTATTATATAAGATGTTTTAGCACCACGTAGCATTGCAAACTGGTATAAAAAATTACAAGGAACGCACATCCTAACGTTTTTCACTTATTCATACCTAGAACCTTCGCATTTACATTTATCGTGATATTATTTTCTTAAAAACTAAAATAAAATATATTAACCAACCATCTTAATCTTTCTATCACAAGAAGTGATAGAAGAAAAATAAGGAAAAGAAATATCTATTACAACAAGAATCCAATGGAAATGAAAGAGTAAAGCTGCAAAACAGGCGGCGGAAAGAATGCAAATGAGAAAATGAAGCTAGATAAGAACTCCAAAACAAAAGAGGGGATTAAGCCACCACATATGGTAATTGAAAGCAAAATTAGGGTGATTTTCCTTCAGCCACCAATATGATTGAAGCTTAATTTTGTCTATAAGGTGATGAATAGATTCCCCTTGTTGAAAAATTCTAGCATTTCTGTCACGCCAAACAATCCAAACACTATCGAGCCAAATTAAGTAAAAGGCATTGCATATGTTTTTAGAAAACCACCCAACAATCGGAACTGAAATATGTGATCTTTAACATGTGTTGGGTTGACTGTTTCTAAACCTAGCCATTTGTATATACCGAACCAAATTTTACCAAAAAAATCACATGTCAGGAAGAGATGATTAAAATCCTCTAAAGATCCGCATCCACTTGAACAATAATGAGTGTTCAGTTGAAGAACCTTTCTCCTAATTAAGCTGTCAATTGTAGATAGTCGATTCCGTAATAACCGCAAAGCAAAAATGTTAACTTTTCAAGGGACCTCCTTATGTCAGAAAAATGTAGTGTGCTCATGAAATAAGGAGGAATCCAGATTGTAGACACTAGTAACATTGTATTTCGAAGATACATGAAATTTCCAAGTCCACATGTCATTCACATTAGCCTGCACGACAATGGTTGAAAGAAGCACACAACACTCACTGAATAATTCTTCCTCCAAAACCCACAACCTCCTCCGCCACCTCCAAGCATTACCTCCCTCCCCCAACCTGACAAAAACATATCTGACATAGTTGCCATTTTGTTAATAGAAAGGTCAAAAGAAAATTGCATCTACTCTTCAGAGTAGCTCCCTCTAATCAAAGATTCCACCAAAATAAAGTGTCTACTTCATCCCCCACTTCTCTTCGTAAGTAGAGATGAGAATAGGTTAGGCCGAGCTAGGCTTTTGGAAGGCCTGAGCCTGGCCTGTCAATTTTTTTGAAGGCCTAAGTCTGCCATGTGGCCTGTCATAGTTACTTTTTAGGCCTGAGTCTAGCCTTCTGAAAGCATGATACGGCATATTAGCCTGTTTAAAAGCCTATTTCATATGAACATCTTTTAATAAGCAATGTGATCTAAGTTTAAATGGACTAGCAAACTAATATATCAATTAGATTAAACTCTCTTTTGATAATCAAGATGAGTTTTTAGAGAATGTGATTATATATTGTATCATATTTCAATTATAGTTTATAATAATATATTTAAACATGCAAAAAATTAATGTATATTAATAAGCTTAAATTACTGAAAAAAGTTAACGAATTTTTATTTTAATTCAAAGTACAAAATATAATATAATAATAAATAATATTATTGATATTTACTTAAATATGCCGGCCTAATAGCCTAAGAGGCTTTTTGAATGACCTATGACCTGGCCTGTTAAGCTAAATAGGCTTTGAAAAAAACCTAGGCCTTCTCTGTTTAAGAAAAAAGCCTGGCATATCGTAAGCTAGGCCGTAGGACCCTGTAGGCCGACCTGGCCTATTTTCATCCATATCCGTAAGTGATAGTAAAACTAATTGCTAGTCCCCTCTCCATCGCCACCATTAATGTTAAGTAAGTTTCTCCACCACACTGAAGCTACTCACCATACCTCGCAGCTAAAACTTTATACCACAAACAACATTTTTCCTCCCTCAATCGCCAACACCATTGGCAAATTAAAGATAAATTAAACTTTATAATCCTTCTCACCCCCAAACCTCCATCCTCCTGTTTGAGACAAATAACATTCTAATTTATCCAAGATATTTTCCTACTTTCCTCACTCCCCCCTTAAAAACGAACTGAAAATAGATTCAAGGAAAGTAATGATACATGTTGGAGTCTTGAAGAAGGAAAGGAAGTAGACCGGGAGAGAAGACAGAACAGATTTTAGAAGAACCAATTGGTCACCCAAAGATAAATTGCGACTCTTCCACCTAGACAATCTAGAGATGACTTGCTCAATCAAAGGTTTCCAAAAATTCAGTTTACGTGAGTCACCGCCAACAGGAAGACCCAAGTAAAAGAAGGGAATATGACCAATTTTACAGTTCAAAACCAGAGAAGCCTCATTCAACGAAGACTCAAAAACATTAATACCAACAAGCATGCTTTTAAGGAAGTTAACTTTAAGGCTAGAAGTCATTTCAAAATGCAATAACAAGGCCTTTAGAGATTGAATATTAGCCTAACTTTAATTTCTAACTAACAAAGTATCATCAGGAAATTGTAAGTGAGAAATATGGACATCACCAGTTTGGCCCACCTTGTAACCAGAAAATAAATTAGCACGAACTAAAGTACTCATCATGACATTAAGACCTTCCGCCGCAATTAAAAGGAGGAACGGCGAAAGGGGGTTACCTTGACGAAGACCTCGTTCAAAATAGAACTCGTCTGTTGGACATCTATTCACTAACACAGAAGCAGATGTTGTGGTGACACACTCCAAGATCTAGTTATGCCATAAAACTGGGAAATTCATTTTCGTCATAACAACATTAAGGTAATCCCAGTCCATAGAATCAAAAGCCTTCTCAAAATCTACTTTAAAAAATAATAACTCTTTTTTCGAACGACGAGCGTCATTGACCATCTCGTTAACATACATCATTAATTGAATGAATATAATATGTAAACTTTTGCTTATAATAATGATTGGAGGGTGTACATCCCGACAACATTAATTATAAAAGTTTACGAAGAGAGATACTCCATACATCTTAAATCATTACTTCATCCGTTCCAACATAACTAAACCATTTGCAATAAAATATTGTCTCAAAATAACTGACTCATATCACTTTTCAATGCAATATTAATTACTTCCTCCGTCCCAAATTGTAAGGAAAAAAATCAGATCAGATTTATTAAGAAAACTAAAACATAAGAATTTGGACTATATTTTTTTTTTGTGTTTTCTTTGAAATAAGTTTCATGGGAATATGTAAAAACAATTTTCATTGGCTATTGATTATGGAGAAAATGAAAGACAGGGAAAATTAAATGTAATTTGCATTTAATTTAATGAGAATAAGCAAAAGTTTTTCTTGGAAAAGATGATTTTTTAAATAAAAAAAAACAAGATTAAATAGGATACAAGTTTGTCTTTTTTGCTTACATTTTGGTTAAAAAAAAGTGAGTTTTTTTTAATTACATTTTGGGAAATACTTTTTTCAATTATACACTATAATTAATACTACTTTTATCATTTCCAATTCAACATCCTCCACTTTGCATTTATGGTAATGGTGAATGCACTAATGCTTGGCAAAGACACTCAAAACCATTTTTTTCTCTCTATCATTTTCTTAATATATGTGAAATGAACAAAATGTTCATATATTATGGGACGGGGAAGGAAGATGTTTGGACACAATTTTTAAAGAATGATCAATTGAATTGATTTCAATGATAAAATTAAGAGAAATGTTAACTTGTGTCCTTAACGGATAAGTTAAGAAACTAAAGATAGAAACATTTTATTGGAAATTGTGCATTCTATGTTTTAGAAATTTATACTTTCAAGACAAAATTTATGTTTTAATTCCATTTTTAACTTCTTAACTTGCGCCCTTAAGACACAAGTTAGCATGACCCTAAAATTAATACTCTTATTAATTATAGTTAGTAGAGTAATAAGTTGGACTATATTCACTAAATAAAGGTATAATAGTGAAAAAAATAAATAAATATCATTTTATTTTGAAATAAAGAAAGAAAAAAATACTAAAAGATGCCTTTTTTATTTTTACAAAGACAAGTTACATACAATATAAAAACCTACTACCAGATAGCATCTTATCTTATCTTGTAGATCACAAAATCGAGATTGTTGAAAAATGGAAACACCACATGTGTTAATCTTCCCATGTCCAGCACAAGGCCATGTAAACACAATGCTAAAGCTAGCTGAACTTCTTTTAATTCAAAATCTTCACATAACATTCCTAAACACTGAGTACATCCACAACAGACTCATTAGTTTGAATGATGATGTTAAATCATTTTCACAATGTTACCCTAAGTTTCAATTCAAGACCATCTCAGATTTTCAAAATAAGGAGAAGCATCCTGGATTTGGAGAAAACATTGTAGACGTAATTACCTCCATAAATATGTATGGTAAGCCTTCTTTAAGAGACATTATTGTCTCTGAGAAAATAAGTTGCATTATTTTGGATGGAGGTTTTGGTGACCTTGCTACTGATTTGGCTCATGAGTTTGGGATACAATTGATACATTTTCGTACTGTTTCTGCTAGTAGCGTCTGGATTTATTTCTGTATGCCCAAGCTCTTGGAGTGCAACGAGATTCCCATTAGAGGTATACTACGCACTCTGAAACTGCCCTTAGAATTTTAATTATAATTTTTTTCTTCTTCTTTTTAATTTCCCCTAATCTCTTGATTTAATTATTATACATATGCAAGGCCAAAGTGTATATATATGTAGTCTCAAACTGCTCTTAGAGTTTTTGGCTTGTTTTGATACACATTGCACATAATGTTTGAAACACTCTTTTTTTAACATTTTCTCAGCAATCTACGTGGATCTCACTACTTTATGTGAGATCTATTTCTAAAGTATGAGACCTACATAAGTTTTATCTAATAAATGAATAGGTATTTGAGAGAGTGTACCAAACAGATCGTTAGGTAGCGCTCCTCTTATTTTATACACCTTTCTATTTTTTTACTTAATACACTTATCTACTATTACATACCACAATTCAAAACTTGGGTCGTATATTTATGCAAATAATGAGTTATAAGCATGTTCTGGTTGCTTAATTTATAGGAGACGAGGACATGGATCGCATCATAAGAAACGTGCCAGGCATGGAGAACATACTTCGATGTAGAGATCTTCCACGTTTCGGTACATCAAACAAAATGGACCACATCGTTTTAGATAAAGTTTTACAATTAACCCAAGCATCACTTAAAGGCAATGCAGTAATACTCAACACATTTGAAGATCTAGAGTCCCCAATTCTCTCCCAAATTCGTCTCCACTTCCCCAAACTCTACACTATTGGCCCACTTCACCACCACCTCAATACCATGAAAAAAACAACATCATCATCTTTCAACTCCAATTTCTTCAAAGTGGATAGAACCTGCATGACATGGCTCGAATCTCAACCGTTGAAGTCAGTTGTATATGTTAGCTTTGGAAGCACCACAACAATGACGAGAGAAGAAATACTTGAGTTTTGGCACGGTTTATTGGACAGCAAAAAAACATTCTTGTGGGTGATTAGACCAAACATGGTACAAGAAAAAGGACTAATAAAAGAACTTGAGGAAAAGACTAGTAAGGAGAGAGGTTTGATTGTGGAGTGGGCTCCACAAGAGGAAGTTTTGTCACACAAAGCAATTGGTGCTTTTTTGACACATAGTGGATGGAATTCTACTTTAGAGAGTGTGGTTTGTGGTGTGCCTATGATTTGTTGGCCTTATTTTTCTGATCAACCGCTTAATAGTAGGTTTGTGAGTAAGGTTTGGAAGCTTGGATTGGATATGAAAGATGTTTGTGATAGGAATGTTGTTGAGAATATGGTGAATGATATTATGGTGAACAAGAAGGAGGAGTTTTCAAGATCTGCTATTGAAATGGCGGATTTGGCTTCCAAGAGTGTAAGTCCTAATGGTTCCTCCTACAACGACCTCCAAAATTTGATTCAATATATAAGGTCCATTAGCCCATAAAATATGAGGTTTCCCCTGCCATTCTCCTACTAAAAACTTCTCATATTTTTATGTCTATCAACATCACAAATAGAAGTTTGTATTTGAAATACATACTTCAAAGACATCGAGGGACGGAGACAATGTCTTCATAACATAATTTGATTATTGTCATGTCTTTTTTGTATTATTTTTTTGTCAACATTTCATTTATGTCCAATTACTTTTTAGTTTATTAAAGATGAGTGGCTTTGAGTCATTTTTTGGTTAAGAAACACATATCTGCATAATATTTTCTTCTCTTTTGATACAAATAAGTGATTTTAATATATATCTAAGTTTTTTTTTTGTATGTGTGTGATTTCATTGTCTAAGTTCGACATTATTTTGTTCGTCATCTATGCGTGGTTATAGTTGGTTTCCCGTCTTATTGAGGTGTTTATTTAGTTCAAATTGAAATACCAGCTCCGATCAATTGCAAATTCAATCAATGATTTGAATGTCAATGTTGCATATCCTAAGACATGAGTAATCAGTCACTTTGATTTGTCACATTATATGTTGACATTTTTCTGTTGTATGCTATTAAGTTAGGTGATAAAAGTTTGTTTATATATGCTTCCTTTTTGTTTTTAGCAATGTCGAATTTATGTTTGTTTTCGATGCACTCTATTAATTTGAATGAATGAATATGACTTACTTTTAAAATAAAAAAAGGTAAATTGGGGTAGTTATGCCACAAATATAAAGTTTATCAAACCCCTTTAAATTTATGGGTTTATATTCTTTATAGTTTAAACCCTGAATTTATACTACAAATTTTGAATCTATACTACATATTTTGATCAATAGTTTATAATTGTTTCCATAATTTACTTTTGAGGCAAATATTTTCATAATCAATCACCATGTTGATGCGAAATAGTAAATATTTAACTTTAAAAATGAGAAATGCACGATTGTGTAGTGGTGTAAAAGTATTTTTTAATAGTAGATGTGCATTAAAAATACAAATCTCTTAAAAGTTAAGTGTGTATTGAGAAATGTATAAAATTGCAATGTCTCAATGAGTTGAAGCAAATGTTATTTTTACAAGCAATTTTTATTGAAGTGGGTGTAAGGGTACTCAAACCCGATTGCAAGAAAAAGTGCATAAAATTTTCATACAATAGGTAAACAAGATAAATGATTATTGATGAGATGTCATATCTTATGTTATTTTTCGCATATTTTTCATTTATTTTAGTCATAATTTGACTCAAATAGGAGGAGTTTTAGATAAGTTGTTTATGGTTTAAGGAACATTTCGGTTATGCAATTTTAGCTCTTCCCTAAGTCAAACAATTCTTAGGTGTTTTTGATGTATTTCATTGAAAGATAATGTAATTCGGCAAAACAAGACAAGACACCTCATGAACAATTGTGAAGACATGAAATAAAGTTTTAAGAGGCATGTGAAGACATTACGAGTTAGGAAACTCTATCCCAAGTCCCAAGACAAGTTTGAAGGAAGAACAAATACTAAAAAAGACTAAGAAAAAATACAGTGGAAGAAAGTGCTACACAGCTTGGGTGTGCAAAATAGTGTTGAAAAGCACTATATTTAAGCACACACGCGAGGCGCGTGCGGCTCCAAGAAAAACAACATTTTATTTTTATTTTTTCTACATAGGTTTAGGGAAAAAGCCCAGCTGAAAACTAGCGTATAAATACATAATCTTTCATTTCAAATTCTCATTCAAAACTTGGTGGTTCAAGAGGAAGGCAAGCGAATATCACACAAGCCTTTCCACCATATCAAAGACAACTGACCCATGTTATCATCTAAAACCACAAGTCCTTCCAACGCCTTAAACAACAAGCCATTGTTATCGTCGCATAAACACGAACACCACTTCCCCAACAATTCTAAATTAAACTCTTTAATACTCCTAACCTCCCCCCC
>Ga0228711_1003416_pt1 | contig 24621 bp, 8 predicted proteins | sample MedpolnodulmetaG_2_FD_177996 | JGI IMG/M metagenome (GOLD analysis project Ga0228711, IMG submission 177996) | Root nodule microbial communities from Medicago polymorpha collected in Santa Monica, California, United States - brown nodules | ecosystem: Host-associated > Plants > Roots > Nodule... | reverse complement strand
TTTATCAAATCATAATGAAATATGATTTTTTTTTTATGTTTTTGGTGCTTAAAAATTCTTATTTAATTCATGTTTTTGTTAAAAATTCTATTTTTTAGAGCAATTGTCATAATATCAGACACATTTCTGAAAAATTTCTTTAAAAAATGTGAAGGTTAGACATGAGTTGACTAAAAAGTGTGTTGAAATTTTTAAAAGAATTAAAAGTCCGACAAAAAATTAGAGGGTGTAAAACGAATAGTTGATATATTATATGACCAAAAACATATTTAACCCTAAAATCAAAATATCATTTTTTTTTAGGCAAACGATCTAAATGTCTTTGTCATTAGAAAGAAAAAAATAGCTACCATTTTTTCTGCCAAACATTCTTCTCATTAAAATTTCACGTTGAAGATAAATAAGTGGTAAATTTTTGGTTCGAACGTCAGTTTCTATGTATTGAAATATATTATCTATAAAATTGAGTTATGTTCAAGTAAAACCATGTAATAATCCACCACCAAAAAAATTATGTAATTATCCTTTAATTGACAAAAAAATTAATTAAAATATTATACTTTAGAGATTTCGTCTATAAACAAAATTAATTTATTCACCAAATCAACCTACGATATTAGATTATTCACCAATTAATTAACCACTAAGTAATGGACTTAACCCTCTTCCGTAAGAAAAGGAGTTTTGGTCCAATTTCATGGGAAGAGTCTCTTTGAAACTGGTTTGGATGGGACAGAGCTGGAGAAAGTAACTTGAAATAAAATTATACGTAGGAATATCACAAGTTACACTCCTTAAATTTGATCTACCTACTTCTTGTGCTCATTCATTAAAGCTGAGTTGTTATTGTAAATTACCATAGGACCATATTAGGATAGTTTCACTTTATTAGGGAAAGCCTCTAATCGGGTTAGCATATGTTTGGAATGACGGCCAAGCCTTATTTGTTCACGTTTCAAGGCAAGTTTTGGTGTGGAAAAACAAAAGCTATAATTTGTAGTTTTTCATTAACGTGCGTGCACATTATTCCATTGCACAAGCAAACACATACTTAAGAGTTTAGTTTATATATGTTATCGGTCATTATTAAAAAAAAAAGTTATATATGATATGTATATGTTAATACGTTGCTACATCAATTAACGATGTATGATATGTTGTATGTAAAATGTGTCTTTTTGAAAAGAAATTGAATTTGACGTTTCACTCTTCGTATACAATGTTGAGATAGAGTGTCGCTTGTTATTGTTCTAAATTACACAGTTGTATTTCGGTAAAATATGATCACCGAACAAAATACTACATCCGTCCTTTTTATAATAATAACATTAACAAAAAAACAGAGTGTTAAAAAAAGTTGCTAGAGTAATTAATTTGTCTGAAATGTTTGTAATTATTGTTAAATTGTTATTTGTGTACAAATTTATGCAAAATGCTAAAGAGTATTGTTAAGATGATGAATGATTTTGGGTCAATTTTGACTCAAAATCACACTCCAAATTGTAGTTCTTTCTCTTTTAGTTAAATAAGTGATTCTCGCATATTTTTAGTCTTCTATTTTAGTTTTGCGATTTTGTTGTCTTAAAACGACTCTGTTTGTTTCGATTTTCCGTCTTTCTTGGATGTGTTTTTATTTTTCGTCTTATTTTTGTACGAAGCAAAATAGGATCATTGAAATTGGTTCCGAATATAATCGAACATGAGACCTTTATAGGAGCAAACTTATGATCCCAAGTCAACACCATCAAACCAAAATTTTAATTTATTGTCTTAGTGCAGTGTTTATTTGAATCAGGTTAAAAGAGTACGTTGATGAAATGCACATCCAATCAATGACTTTGACGTCGGTAGTGTTGCAGGTCTGAAGACATTTGTATTTTAAAGACTTGAACATAGTCATATTTATAGATATGTGTACTCTGCCTTTTTATACTATTTGCATGAATATTGTGAATTTGCTCGCAGATTCATCCATTTTTTTAGCGACTTTAAATTTGCATTATATTAATTTACTCTATGAATTTAAACGAATGGATATCTTTTAATTGTTTTCTCAACGAAAAATCTTGAAATTTGTGCACTCCATCTTTTAAAAGTGCTCTTTCAATACAATTTTTTTTTTGTTTCTTTAATAAATGTATGAGGTGCACGAGTTAACATGACTTTAAATGTATTCAATATTGAATTTTATATTCCAATGTAAATTAGTAGCATTAATAAAGAATATATTTTTTAAAAAATTAATGCATTTAGATATTTGCATAGAATCGTATATTTATGGATAAAAATTTCTTTCAAAAGAAAGTTATGATAACAAATGTCTTTAGAACGTACTCTCTCAGATGAAATATAAGTAATAAAGAAATGAAATGGACAACATCTAACCATAATAAACCAACAAAAAAACTCCTTTAGTTTTCTCTTTCTCGCTTGCGAGCCGTCACAAACCGTCACAAAAACCTAGTTTCTTCTCTTTCATCCATCAAAAAGAGGTGTTTTAGGGTTAATTTTTGACCCAAAATCATTCGTCTAACTCGTTTTTCTCTTTCTTTTTAATTGAAATAAGTGATTTTCACATCTATTTCGTTTTTTATTTTGTAATTTTGTCCTCTTAGTGCGACGTTGGTTTGTTAGTCGCCTTTGTGCGACGTTGTTTGTGTTTCTTATTTCGTTCAAATATTTGTTCAGCTCAAATTGTTATTTCACTTTTGATCTAGTGCACAGATCTAATCAATGACTTTGTCGTCATCCACAGATTCAGAGACATGAGTATTATGGAGACTTGAATATAGTAATATACGTAAGTTTTTGTAATATTAACATTGATGGTGTGTTTTTGTTTGTAGATTTATAATTTTTGTCTGGAAAAAAAAACATAAATAAAAATGATCGTTGAAAAGTCAATATATATGATTAAAATTTTAGTTCACATGCAACAACTTCTCACATACCATTTATGATTATATTTTGGAAGAAGTATAGTTTAAAGATTTTTAAAAAATCTCTTCAAATCTCTTTCCATGGGTCGGCCCGAAATTGATAGTCTTCCTTTCAAGACTCTGTCTTTTGCGGATGGGGGTGGTTTGATTAAACCATTCTCAGAGGATGAAGTTAAGGCAGCCGTTTGGGATTACAACAGCTTTAAGAGTCCCGGACCGGATGGTGTTAACTTTGGGTTCATAAACGATTTTTGGCAACTCTTGAAGAAGGATATTATGCGGTTTGTAATGGAGTTTCACCGGAACGGAAAATTGGCCAAAGGTATTAAGACGACTATCATTGCTCTCATTCCAAAGGTCGAGAACCCGCAAAAGCTAAATGATTACCGGGCTATTTCTTTGGTGGGCAGTTTGTATAAAATTTTGACTAAGGTCTTAGCAAATCAGCTTCGATTGGTAGTGAGTAAGGTAATCTAAGAGACTCAAACAAATTTTGTGAAAGATAGACAGATTCTTGATAGGGTGCTCATTGCTAATGAAGTGGTGGATGAAGCCCGTAAGTTAAAGAAGGAGCTCTTGCTCTTCAAAGTGGATTTCAAAAAAGCTTATGACTCGGTGGATTGAGGTTACTTGGACGCGGTAATGAGAAAAATGGCCTTTCCAGTTCTGTGGCGGAAGTGGATAAAAGAATATGTTACAACTGCTACTGCTTCCGTTCTAGTTAATGGTAGTCCAATAGATGAGTTTCCGTTGGGGAGAGGTCTCCGTCAAGGGGATCCTCTCTCTCCTTTTCTGTTTCTTTTGGCCGTTGAGGGCCTGAACACTATGATGTTTGAAATGGTGAATGCTAATGTTTTCGAGGGATACACCGTTGGAACAAATAACAGGTTGGTTGTTTCTCATCTTCAATTTGCTGACGACACTTTATTGTTGGGTGTCAAGAGCGGGGCGAATATTCGTGCTTTGCGGGCGGTCTTGTCGTTATTTGAGGAGATGTCTGGCCTAAAGGTTAATTTCCACAAGAATTTGTTGGTTGGAGTAAACATTTTTGAGTCCTGGTTGGTTGAAGCAGCACCTATTCTGAATTGTAAAGTGGGAAAAGTGCCTTTTTTGTACTTGGGTCTGTCCATTGGAGGTGATCCTCGTAGGTTAGCGTTTTGGGACCCTGTGTTGCATAGCATAAGATCTAGACTATCTGGTTGGAAAAGTCGTTTCCTTTCTTTTGGGAGCCGTTTGACTTTGCTTAAATCCGTTATGACCTCTCTGCATGTTTATGCTCTTTCCTTCTTCAAGGCTCCGTCAGGTATAATCTCTTCCATCAAATCTTTGCTTTAATTTTTTTTTTTGGGAGGGAGTTATGATCATAGAAAAATTTCTTGGATTAGTTGGAATATTATTTGTCTTAATAAGGAGTTTGGAGGTTAGACAACTAAGGGAGTTTAACTTGTCTCTTCTGGGGAAATGGTGTTGGAGGATGTTAGTTGATAGAGGTGGTTTTTGGTATAGGGTGTTGGCTTCTAGGTATGGTGAGGAGGCAGGGAGGTTGGGGGCCGGAGTGGTTCTTTTTGGTGGCGGGAGGTGGCTAAGATCAGGGATGGAGTGGGTGATGAGGGTGTTGGGTGGTTTTCGGAGATGGTGTCTCGTAAGGTGGGAGATGGGGCTGACACCTTCTTTGGGTTTGATAGGTGGTTAGGAGATGTGCCTTTTTGTCAGCGTTTTAGGCGGTTGTTTGATCTAGCGGAGAGCAAGTTGTTTTCGGTTGCTACTATGTTCTCTCTAGGTTTGGGGGAGGGTGGTGAGGCTTGGTAGTGGAGGAGAGGGTTGAGGGTGTGGGAGGAGGAGTTGTTAGCGGAGTGTAGGATGTTACTTTCTAATGTTCTCTTGCAGGTTAATGTTTCAGATCATTGGCAGTGGCTTTCTGATGTTGTGGAGGGCTATTTGGTGTGTTTCGCCTATCAACTTCTCACTTCGCATGATCCTCCGATCTTGGGTTCTTCAGAGAAACTGATATGGCATTCTCAAGTGCCATTGAAGATGTATGTTTTAGCGTGGCGGTTACTTCGGGACAGGTTGCCAACAAAAAACAACCTCCTTAGTCGCGACATTATATCTAGCGCAAACTCTTTTTGCTTGGCAGGTTGCGATCAGGTGGAAATTGTGCAGCATCTGTTTCTTCATTGTAACTTGTCTAGTTCTCTTTGGCAGCAGGTGCGGTTCTGGATTGGCGTTTCAGGTATAGATCATCAAAGTATATGGGCCCACCTTGTCCAGTTTACTAATTACTTAGGTGGTTTAAAGGAACGTCGATCCTTTTTACAGCTACTTTGGCTTCTTTGTATTTGGCTAGTTTGGAATGACCGTAATAATAGAATGTATAATAATTCTCATAGTTCCACAATAGAACTTATGGAGAAGGTTAAATCTCATTCCTACTGGTGGTTAAGGGCTAATAATGTCACATTTGTTCATGGTAGTCAGCAGTGGTGGTCGAGCCCTTTGACTTGTTTGGGTATCGGCTAACCGCCTGGTTTGTTTTATTTTGACAGCTACTATGTTTCTTTGAGAGCCTTCTCTGATATGCCTTGTGCCAAAGAGATGTCTCTGCTTGTGTGAATATATCTTCCATTTTTGTCTCTTTAAAAAAAATGATTTTAAAAAAATACCATAAAAAGTATTGTTTAATTACCAACGTCTTTGACTTGACATTTTTTTAAAATAATTTATAATTAAAGACGGACGTGGTATTGAACTAAAGATTAAAAAAAAGATAACATTGTGCTTTATTGTTCTATGAACATGTATATATTATGCATTTTCCATACCAACTTAGTTAAACTTATGAGGACTATAGACACTAGTAATAACTTCGATTTGAGAGACTAGTAATAAGTACTTATTTGCTATTAATAAATTTTTTAAAATGTTATTAATATTTTTTCTCAAAACAAAATTTTGCTATTAATATATTTTAATTTTTTAAAAAATGTGTCATAAAGTCACGGGTTAGCCTCACGGAAAAAATGAAGTGGTGATAACTGTAGTTACTTTAAATCAAACATGATTCAATTTTCCGTAATCCGTGAATAGGCATGCAAATCTGAGATCAGACAGTTGCCGACTTGCCGTCAGCAAAATAAATTGCGTTGAAAAGCAAAGGAACAATAAATACTATAAAATTCATTTCATTTCATTTTAATCGGAGAAAAGAACAATAGAGGATGTTTAATACTTATACTGCACTTCAAATAGCACATCTAAGATTTGAAACTGCCCTACATAAATAAATAATCTAACATAATGCATCAACTTATTATTAATTGAAATTTTAATGGCAGCAGCAACATCATCATCAACATAAATCAATAGAGATCTAAATCTTAGACCTCTTTAACACCACCACCAGCAGCAGCAGCAGCAACAGTTTCATTGACCTTGTTAGCAGCAGCTTCCTTAACAGTAACACCACTTGATTTCTCTTCTTCAATTTCAAAAGCAGAAACAGGGAAACTTCTAAAAAGTCCAGAAGGTGTTTTGAAAGTGATTTTACCAGTTGGTGGATCATCAATATAAATATCACATAAAGTAACCCAAATCAAAAGCTCTTTGGTTTTAACACCATTCAGTTTCTTGATCTTACCATTTTCAACATAAGCAGTTACTTCAGTTGCATAGGAAACAGGTTTCCCAATCTTTTCAAATTTGTGTGTTATGCTTTTCTTCTGTTTCAGCCAAACAAAACCTGTTTCTCTGTTGTAACCAACTTCAGTGATGTCTTTCAATGGTAAGAGACCGTTTGGGAGAGAGATTTCTTTGAGAAGCTCTTTGGATTTCACCTGACACATTTCGTCTCCATGGTAGACTTCGGATTTCGATTTGATTTCCTCTGTTACCAACGACATCGTTTTGGTGTTGTTTTGAATGAGAAACAAAGATTAGGCCACTAAACTAGTTTAAGATTCTTGATTTGTTTTGTTTTGTTGTGTGGTTACATTGGAAGCGGTGGGTTTGTTATATAGTTCTTCAATTTTGAAACTGACCCTTCATTGTCACGTTAATTTCAATAACTGCCACTGCCGTTAATTAATGCGACATTTAATTCTTTATCTTCCACGTCCACTCTCCAAACCAGGATTATTTTTTAGCTAAAATATTTATTATTCCACACGGCATGGACAAATTTTGTTTTTCTTTTGGGTCTTGAACCCAAAACTTGTCTATATTATGCATTGTTTATATCAATTAAATTTACGATGACGGACAAATCTTTATTATTAAAAAATATATTATTAATTAAAAGAAAAATACCTAAAACTTTGATGATTTATATTTTTGGATTGTTTTTTCGTCTAATTTCTTTTTTTCGATTGTTTTTTTCGTCTAGTAGTTTGGTTGAAAATTCACTTTTTTCGGGTGAATAGATGAGAAGTCTGGAGTTTGAATCTCAACCACAACATATCTTATATTCTTAGAAATTGTGGTTGACCCTAACACATCGTGATTGAGTCTAACACAATTCCACAAAATTGGATTGTGATGTGAAGATTTTCTCCACTTATATGAGACTTTTAACATATGTATAACGTACTTAATTCAAATTATGGGAATATAATTGTTTCTTTACTTTAATTAATAATTCTTTTTTATAGATATTGATTTTTTTAAAACAACAAAATTTATTAAAAATTATATCCCTATTCAAATAAACATAGATAAATAAGATCGAAACAACAAAGTAAAAGGCGTAGCCACATTTTTTGGAAGATAAAACCGATGCTAGTAAACAAGACATTCATAGATATAGAAAACACATAATTGTTGCATTTTACGAGAAATATTTGTAGAATTGCTAAAAAGTTTATACAAATTATATATATATATATATATACATACACATTCATTGGTAAAAAAAAATTACATATACATTCTTTTTATGCAAATTTATATACAGATCTATTCAGATCAAATTATTTTTGTAAAGAAAAGTATAAAATTAAATTCTTACTATCTAGATGTTCCTGAAATACTTTATACTTGTTTCCTCCTTATTTTTTCTTGTCATTTTTTTTAAAAAAAAAATGTTTACTTTTTTTTCAAATTTTTATAAAATATTAATAATTTATTTGTCTATTATACTTTTAAACGTTTATAGCAAAGAGATAAGATAAGTCGCAAATGGATAAAATAATCTATTAGGATAAAAGATATATAATATATTTGGATAAAATAATCTTTAAAATATAAAATAATTTATTTGGATAAAATATATAATTATTTGGATAAAATAATATATATAATTTATTTGGATAAATTAATTTTAAATTATATATATTTTAAAAGTCGCAAATGTATGCATTAAATTATTGTCCCTTTAAAATTAACGGACAGAAAATAAATAAAATGTCAATTTAATATGTATATAATTTTTTTCCCTTTGTAATACTCATTTCCATTTGCGACTAATCTATGAGTTGGATAAATCCGCAATTGATGTCATTTTGTCAAAAAACAATTAATCGTGTAATTTCTTCTTTTTCCTTAATTATAAGAATTAATCGTGTAATTTATGGTTCTGCAATAGCACGTCAGTTTTCATTTTCAACAATCAATCATCGTGTTTTTAACTGTAAGAAAAGACCATATTAATAATGTTGGCTATTTTTTTTGTTAAGAGATAGCATGAGATTTAATATAAACAGATAATTACACGCAACATGAAGATAGAGCAAGAGATGTTTTTTTGGAAGTATTGGTACCCAATATGCAGTGATGCTACCATAATAATTCAAGGTTTGATAGAACTTTTGGTTACCTTGTTTATGTGTTAGGTATGGACCTCAAATTAAATCAAAATACAAAAAAATTGTGCAGAAATAAAATTTGCTTTCTTTGTTGAGATTGACTTTGAAAACATGCTTGACTTTTGCAACCATTGCAACTGTCTTGGTCATCAAGTAAGATATTGCAAGAGAGTTAAACGTGCACTAGCTATGGAAGAACGTTTGTCTATGCAGAGGAAATCTTTTCTGAAAACCAAAGATGATATGTTGAAGTTATAAATGTGGAAGGTTCCAACTCCAAAGGTAAGAAACCAGTTGAAGCAACAGAACTGATGAAGCCTCAAAAAACTTCTATCTCCTTGATAGGACACAGGCTATTGGAACAAAGAACTTGGATCAAGACTTTGAAAATAATACAGCAGATGGTGTTAGAAATGAAGAAATGCAGCAATGCAATATTGAACATGATCAAAACTCCATTGCCTCATAATTTGTGGATGGAACTCAAATTGATAACGAAGAGGAAGCCAGTGAAGAAGATGTTGAAGTTGATCAAGAGGTTAATGCCGCAAAGGATGTGAATCATGATTCATGATGAAAATGTTAGGTTTAAATGCATTTTGGTACCTCTATTTTCAAAAAATTTAAATTTTGGTCCCTCTATATTAAAAGTCAATCCAATTTTTGGTTCTTCTATTTAACTTTTTTCAAAACTTTTGTCCTTCATCTCATTTTCAAGATCATTTTTTATGACGTGCCTATTCATTTATGACGTGACAACGCCTATCAAATCACACTAAATATTCATGTGTCAACAAAAATACACCTAATAAGCATTGTTGTCATGTCATAAAGGAATAGCTTAGATATTCAAAAAATGGTCTAAAAATGAGACGGGAGACCAAAAATCCAAAATAAACCAAATGAATCACTTGTTTTAAATCTCTCTCTCTCATGCAATTTTCACAAATACACCATCCAATCATTATTATAAGCAAAAATCAATATTTTAGCTTCATTCAATTAATGATGTATGTGGTATTTATTATAAGCACATACATCATTTATTAAATAAATTTAAAATATTAATTTTTGTTTATATTAGTGACCGGAGTGTGTAATTTGTATGAAACTGTCAAATGAATCACTTGTAATGAGGAAAGGAGTAACTTGAAAATTATGCATATAGTTTTAATTAGAGGATACGATTTGAATAACTAAATTAAAACTACATTGAAAATTAAAAGTAACACTCTTTTTAATACATTTTTTTTTTCCTAATGTGACCGTCATTACACAAGGCAATATACTTCTTTAATGTTTTCTTATAAATTTGAAATTGTTTCTTTGTAGGACATTTTTCAAGTTTTACATGTTTAGACTATTTATAGCATCCAGAGTGATGAACGATTAACTGAATTAACACCAAATCAAATGGACAACATGTTTATGAATGAATTTTCTGTGAGTTAGAAAGAAAAAAAAATAGACAACCTGTTGTAGATAATTTTTTTGAGTGTTTATAGAAAAGAGTCTCTTTGACAATATCGCTCTTTATTTATTTTAAAATAAGTAAGTGTTATTAAATATAATTGTATATAGTTATTGATTTACTAGTGTATTTATTTTTTTAACAAACCAAAATGAGATATATATTAACACCACGAAAGAGATCCCTCCTGCACAAAACGTGTTAAGAGAGACCACCAAAAGTTATTACAAAGACTGTAAAATCAAAACTAAGTAAGCTACCGCAATACAACAAAACAATTACAATAGATGCCCATACAAATAAATGGATGTCGCCACCACTCCTGATAGGTGTAGGCGCAGTTGATCATTTTAACTTTAAGCCAAGAATAAGAGAGTGACTTGACGAGATCAAGCATCTGCTGTAACGACAAGGCTTTGTTGTTAAAAATTCGATTATTTCTTAATTTTCATATTACCCAAGCGCAAAAGAGATAAATAAGTTTCAGAAACTTATGAGCTTGTCTCTAGGAAACCCTCCTAACCGACAAAACTGATGAAAATGGTCCTGAACACAATAAGTATCAACCAAAGAGAGACCATGTCAGCTCCGAATATGCATCCATAGTTGACCAAAGTGACTACAAGTAATGAGGAGGTGATCTGTTGTTTCCTGAACCCCACATCGGCCAACACAGGTCGTTGATTCCTCATGAAGGATACCCCGCATGATAAGATTGTCCTTTGTTGGAAGACAGTTGCTGAATAAGCGCACACAAATAAATTAACTTTTAAAAGAGCATGTTTATGCCAAATAGTAGCCATATTAACCCTCTTAGTATTGTGGTCCTATGCTGTAAAAACGTGATAAACATCACTAAGTGAGAACATCATTAGTATTATTCATTTAATAAATAAATGTTAGGTTGGAGGAGTTAGGTGATTTTCAGATATTGTTATAAAAAAAATTAATGTATAAAATTTCAATAAACATCTCCTTCCTTCGATCACATTTATAAGTAACTTTTACTTTTTCAGATTCATTAAATAAGTGATGTATCTGAAACATAATATAGTCTAGATACGTCATTTATTTAATAAATCTGAAAAAGCAAATATTGCTTGTAAATATTACCCTGAGGTAGTAAATAGGAAAGTCATTGTGGACTGAATTGAGACCGCTCTTCCCAGGTACTCTACTTAATAACTTTTAAAAAAAAAAAAAAGTAAGAGTTTTACTTTTTCCACCCTATGGCTTTCCTCACGCTCCCTATTTTTACCAAAAATGTCTTTGAAGTTTCCGGATTTTATAATCCGGAATGGTGTTTTCCTTTGTTAAAAGGTGAAAAAATGAGTTACGGATTTTTCCGCATTTTGTAATCCTGAAATCTCAAAAAATAGGGCGCGTTACATGGTTTTTTCGGATTACATAATCCGAACACCCCATAAACACCCTTTTTTCATGGTGCTGATGCAATCCGGATTACAGCACCAATTCTGAACATGTTTGTAACATGGATAGTCATTTTAAGGACAATATTAATTTTCCTAGCTTTCGTTCTTGTGTTTTTATGATCAAAACCCTCTTAGAAAGGACTTCTTACGTGACTCCACCCTCAAAATCTAAAATTTTATCATTTAGACCCTTTTTTTCATGGTGCTAATGCAATCCGGATTACGTAATCCGGACAGCACCAACACCAATTATGAACATGTTTGTAATATTGATAGTCATTTTAAGGACAATATTAATCTTCCTAACTTTCACCCTTGTGTTTTTATGATCAAGACTCCCTTAGAAGAGACTTCTTATGGGAGTCCGCCCTCAAAATCCAAAATTCCATCATTTAGACCCTTTTTTTCATGGTGCTAATGCAATTCGAATAACGTAATCTAGACTGCAAATGGACATTTTTGAAAATTTTACAGGACGTGCGAGAAAGCAATAGAGTGAAAAAAATAATACTCATAAAGTAATCCAGAAACTTCATGGACTATTTATTGTTTGTTCTGTTCATGTAGGTAGTTGGGTACAGTTGAAATTAGTTGAATTGTCCACTTTGACCTTTCCTCTTATAACCCATGGTTGGAAATTTATGACGCCCATGAAGGGGATAGCGTTGAACTGGAGACAGATATCAATGAGAAGAAAATGTAGCTGGCAACATCACCAAAGGTCTGACAAAACGAATTTAAAAGAGCGAATGTGGTCAAATAATTTCTGTCTCAATTTCATGTAAAGAAAAACTAGGGGCAAACAATTTCATAGTATCTGAATTAATCAAAATTGTCTTTTAGTTAGTTATTTTGATCTTTAAATTGATCTTATGTTATTTGGATCCTCAAATAAGTTTGTTGATCACTTTAGTTTATAGAATTAAAAGAAAATAGATATTTAAAAATGTGTTTGCAATTTTAATATATTTAAGGTGTACAATAATGCCACTTCAAACATTAGAAATTAAAGTAGTTTTTTTTTTGAAAGAAGAAATTAAAGTAGTTGTTTATTCAATAAATTAGTCATTAAAATTATTATCACTTTAATCAATGTTGTTGCAAAATAGAGATAAAAAATTGCAAAAATTTGGGAAACATGATGAATCCTATTTTTTATTTTTTTTTATCAATACATGATGAATGCTCTGGCCTCTGAGCAAGAAGTATTTTAAATTTTTTTTTTTTTTTTTAAGAACGTCAATTCAACATTTATGATCTGGTTAGATGATAGATTGATTGAATTTATTGATGACCCGAACCATCAAAACTAATTTATGATAACACGAGTTATAATCTTCTTTATTTATAATTCTCTCTATTTCTTCCATTTAAAGTGATAAAGATACAAATAAGTTTGAAAAAAGTATAAAATAATTAAGGGTCATATTAACAGGTGTCTCCGAGGCACCAGTTAAGAAAACCAAAAAAAAATAATTAAAATTAAAAAATACACTTTGTTGACTTTTAAAGAATTGACAAAACAATTTCCAACATATTATATACTATATTTGCTTCTTAATCAATGCTCGGGGCAACATGTTAACATTTTTCAATAATTAATGATAGTAGGATTCATTTAGTGATGGAACCTACTATCTATATTTTATGTTTATTTCTCTTCAAATTGTATACTTTATTTACTTTGATAAATGAAGATGATCTTTACTCGCTAACAAGTTGTCCAAGAATACCCATAACTGAAAAAGCTATTTTAATCATTCAAAAAAAAAACTCCAATGATGGAACCTAATAGATACCTATGCTTATGGATATAGGTAACACGATTGTGGATTGTGTAAGTGTATGTTTTGTTCCACTTTTAGAGGGATCATAATTGATTATGGATGTGCATAATTGGTTCTGACATGTTTGATTGTTGTCGAGTATAATTGATTATGCCTCTAGAATTTATTCAACTTAAAGCTGTGATTTGTAATTTTTGATTATAGAATTGATTTTTACAACACAAATTTATAATTCAACTCTTTTTTTGCATGAATGTATTCAAACACAAATATTTTTTTTAGTCAGAATTACTTTTAACCATAATCAATTCTATATAAATCAATCATCACCACTGCACAACCAAACATACTCTAAGAACATCTACAACGAAGCTACTTATTTTGGATGCTTATAAATCTCATGTGCACACATAACTTGTTTTTATAAAATTTTAATTTTAGTGCTTAATAAATATTTTTAATTTTAATGGTTAATAAACATTTGATTTGTTCAACGGAACACTTCTACATAATTCAAAAAGCGGATGCAATAATTAATTTTTTTAACAAGCGGAAATGAGATATATTACTAACAAAGAAGTGTCCTTAATAGCACAAGATGTGCCAAAAAGAAGCTCAAGAGCATACACTCCAGCAAGTCAAAAGAGAGGCAAAATTAGAACAAATTTGCCGATGCACAAACAAACAAACGGGCTCAACGACCACATATGAAAATTATGACGAATATTAATATTAGTTATCTTCATTCACCAATAGAAAAATAATTTCATTTTATCTAGCAACTGATGGATAGGAGTGTCGATGTTCTTGAAAATACGATGAATTCCTTTGATTCCACAAAGCCCAAATGCAGCAAAGCCAAACTAGCTGCAAAAAAGACCGACTTGCTCGCAAACCACCTGATAAATTAGCAAACTGACAAACCAGGACCTAACAAGACCCCTTAGAGAAGCAAAACAAAAACAAATGTTGAGCAGTCTCTAGACCACCACACTCGGTCACACATAACTAATTGTCAAGAGAAAGAATACCGCTTGCCAACAAACTATCTTTTATCGATAACCTATAAATAATTAAATATCACTGCATTTCAATCAAAATCAAATTCAGTTATTTTAATATAATTTTATTTTGTGTTGGTTCATATCTTATAACAATGTTTAAAATTATATGTTAATGAAATCGTGAATCAAAAATAGAGAAAAATATGTGTTCGAATTTTGACTATATTAAAATGAACTCGAAATACTAACTTTCTTCTGAGTGAGTTAGATTTTTTTAGCTAGATCTACAAATAAATAAAAAAATTATTAAGGGAGAAAAATGTAGATTTTAACATACAAGTGAAAGGAAATGTAATTCAAGCTGATCTCAGGAGAGACAAGTGAATTGTTTTGAATATGTTTTAAATAAAAGGAGAATGGAGCACGATTTACTCAAAATATATTTTAAATAAATTACACTCCCCTTTCCTAATAGAAGTTTGAACTACACTCTACTCTTCACAGTATGTTAAAATATACACTCTCATCCCATTAGCAAACCATTGCTCTCTCTCATTTACAGGGAAGCCAACAATTTTAAGAACTTTCTTGCCAACTCCGGTCATGGTGATAATATTTTTATAATTTGTGGAAAATAATTAATATTTAAAATTCAAATTATAATATTTTTATGATTTGTTATATGAGTTTAATTGTGGTGAGTTGACGGTCCAAAACAACTTTGCACACACAACCAATCAAAACATCTTAAATCACCTCAATTAATGTTTTTAATTAACGTGGGTCAAATATGACATTCAACAATTTTTTTTTTTTTGTCAGGTAGCCTAGTGGCTAGAATTCACCTTATAAGGTGAATAAGTGGGGTGTCTAGGGTTCAAAATGTTTTAATTGATTGTTTGTGCAAAACAGTTTTGGAATGACGACCCGCCATAATTAAACTCTTGTTATATATTTATATACAGAGAGAGAACGACGAATACAAATTGAAGATATATTTCTTCACGCATCATGTCTCTCATATATTTCAACAAATACAAAAATACACAACACAACACCGAATACAAATTGAAGATATACTTCTTCACGTATCACATCTCTCATATATTTCCACAAATACAAAAATACCCAACACAAAAAATCCAATCACTCCTATTGAATATTATTATTATTATGTATAATTTATATAAACGAATATGAAAGATATATATACTAATGAATAGAGTTAAATAATTTTTTGGTTCATAAAAATATATCAATTTTTTTTGAAAGAATAAATATATTAAATTTTGTTTTAAGCTCTCGTAAAAGAAATGGCATGTTTAGATACCAAAAATATTTTGTGAAGTTCAACATGACATATATAATCTTGTTTCGTAAAGAAAAAGTACAATCTTTATTTTTTGGGGTGAAACTATAAACTTGTTGCATATTCTTGGATCTTTACATGATACATTGACAAAGATTAGTTTTATTTTCCTTAAGCAAGTTCCTAATGAATATATATGACTTGATTCAAATAGTCCAAGTTTAGAAGTGACGTTGGTATATCATCATCGATTAGTACCAAAAAAATAACTATTTAAAACTTTATATATATATATATATATATATATATATATATATATATATATATATGTATGTATGTATATTCTTGTTTATGTAATACATTTAAATGCAGGAAAAATTATTGTAGAGTAATGCGTTTAAATTGAATAAAAAGCTAAAAAAAATTATAATCTTATTTAAAATATAAAATTTTAATACAATGGCAATTAAAAAAATCTTTATATTTCCTTAGTTAAACCGGTCAGTGGGTAAAAAGTCAATAAAATATAGTAATAACCAAATGTTCTACCTAACACGAGATGTGTCAAAGTACAACAAAAGAGTTTAACAATTGTTAGAGAACCTAACAAAAGCAAAAAACAACCGGGATAGAAGAGCTGCATGATAAATTCCATACACAACAAGGGATTAAGCCTTCTTTAATTTAAATCATGTTTTACATGTACCAGATATATAATAAAAGGTTTCTTTTTAGACCTCCCAATATTTATAAAATCGCTTAGATACATATCGGCATGTATCTACCAGATGTACGTTTTTCAAAAAATATGCATTTGATATATAATTACCAAATATGCGTTTAGGAGGCTATAGATATATAAAGGGGCCTAAAATAGGTTAAAACCCCACTTGGTTTGATATATTCCTCCCGGTAATTGTTTTTAGTGCCTTACTAACAAGTGTTTTTTATAAAAACTAAAATGGAAACAATTTATTCTAGATTAAAGTGAGTTGAATGAAAAGTTATTTATGTTTGTATCTATTTAAGTAAAAGTAGATTTACCAATGAATTTAAAGCTAAAATCAATTGTAGAAGTCAAAACTATAGATTGTAGCTTCATGTAGAATCAATTCTACAAGCAAAATCAATTCTACTTTAAATCATCCAAACATCATAAAATCAATTCTACAACCTCTAAAATCACTTTTTACATTCTAAAATTGAAACCAAACATATGCGAATAAAGGCAGAACAAACGACAAAATGGCTAAAATAAGCGATATAAAATCACTATTTTGTTGTAGTGATCTTTCAATAACAAAGTAGAATATATGGCCCAACAATAACAACATGTCTAATACTATAATGATTCCTTCATATAAAAATAAAAATACCTAAAGGCATAGTTCATATTATAGTTCATAAATAAAGTAAATTATACAAAGTTTTTGCGGATGGATTTATTACTACTACTACTAGTAATAGTAAAAACTCATTATAAATAGATAAATTAACACTACAAAATTATAAGCTGACATTGTTCATTTACTTCATCTTTAAGCATCTCGTGAATAACATTTTTTCCAACCCAACAACCACCACCACAGGGTTTAATCCATTTACCAACATCTATATGGTATTTCTCAATATCACTAGAATCTTTACTCCATCTACCAACTCCAGTATAGAATTTGTCACGAGAAGTGAAGTTATTTTCTTAAGTGAATTTGCACTCCTCAATAGATGACTAGCTAACTCTATAACATTTATAGAGCAAACACAGCCACGAAGCTCCACATATTTCAAATCATTGTGAAAAAATCCCGCATATTCTCTTTTTTGCCTCTTAAATCCAGCCATATGTGAATGTTTCGGATTTAGATTTCTAATCTGAAAATTATGAAAATAAGGTCATAATATTACATATATGAAAATTTTAAAATTCCATTAAGCATAGAAAACTAGCTTATAAGTTATAAGATACGGGTCACAATTTGCTAGTGTGTACTATATTTTTTTTACGTTAATAATATGTATTATTTGCATGACTTACTTTAACTAGGATTGACAATAAACCGAACCAACTCGAATATAGTTCAGAATTCAATTCGACAGTTAGCTCGTTGAACTTGGTTCATGAACGAAACAAACTGAACTTGAACTTCAAATTAAGTTTGTTAAATAAATGAGATGAACTTGAGCTACATGTAGTTCAACTTAGTTGATTTACAAGTTGACCATAATATATATATAGGATGTATCAAATTCAAATGAGAACACTATTTATAATGAGATGAGAGGGTTAAATCATAACGTTTGGAAATGTGTATCTTAAATTCATTGTAGTAGGGAATCAACAATTCCTCGTTAGCGTGCTTCTTTACTTTAGAGTGCCGGGTCATATGAATTCATCTAGTACCCAAGTTTCTATTTTGTTCTTTTTGCAGCACGAATTAATTTGGTTAGGGATTCTTCATGATAGATTTTAATTTAATATGTGCCTTATAAAAAAAATATGAGCTGACATTTAAAAATATCTAAAAAAATATTTATCTTTTAAAAATAATTGACATTTTAATCATGTGATATGAGCTGACAAGCAGAACCTAACGAGTCGAATCGAGTTGTTCGTAAGTTTTAAGGAGCTAAACTCGAGTTAAATATAAAGTTCATATCAAATTCGAGTCAAGTTTCGAGCCGAACAATATCTTATCAAGTTGAGTCGAGCTCATACGAGTTCAGCTCGACTCGACTCATTTCCAGCCTTAACTTTAACGATATTTTTTAACTAATAATATATAAATATAAATAAAGTATCAAAGATTTTGTTTGATTTGTCTCCATGAATATTTGAAAAATATCCAATTTTTATAATTTTTTAACATGGATAACTAAAGATATTAATAATCAAATTTGTGTATTGGCTTACGTGAAGTGGTTGATTGCGACATATATTTAAAACCAAAGGGAGTAGCTTGTAGCATATAAACACACAAATAGGGTTGGAAATAGGTCAGGCCGGCCTACAGGGACCTACGACCTATTCTGTTTATGAAAAAGGCTACGCTTAGGCTTTTGAAAAAGTCTATTTAGGTAAATAGTTCAGGCTTAGGCTATAAAAGAAGCCTACGAAGTCTGATAGGGCGACTTATTTATGCATATTATTAAAACTTATTTTTTATTTATATTAAAGTATAATTTATATTAAACATAAAAATAAAGTAAAAACTCAAATAATGAACTTTTTAAATAGGCTTTAAGGCCTTATTGAAATAGGTTTTTTAAGTCTTATAGTGATAAACAAGCCTTCCACTGAAATAGGCTTTAGGGGTGATTTTGCCTATTTAAAAGTAAACAAAATGGACTATTTAACGACTTAAATATGAAATAGGTATATAAATAGGCTTTCAGGTCAAACCAGACCCAAAAAATAGGCCTACGAAAGGCCATACACCAGGCTCAAGTTTGCGAAAAATTTTGTAGGCCAGACTCATGCCTATCAAAGTCTAGCCTGACCTATTCCCAACCCCTACTCACAAGACTAAAATAGAGTTGTTTGGTCCCTATTTTAAAATGCAACTTTTTAGTCTTCCAATTACAATTTTTATGAGTTTTGGTCCCACATCCATTTTGAGGTCAATTTTGGTGACATGGCCTTATCGATGATGATGTGGCAACGCTTATGTGGACACTTTTAATATCTATGTTATCACTGATTTGTTTAATTCAATAATACAGTTTTATACAATATCTGATTTGTTTAATTCAATAATACTTTTTTATACAATATTTTAATTATTGAACTAAACAAATTAGAAATGACAATAAAATTAAATGACCACCTGTGCTTCCACATTATTAATAACAAGGCCACATCACCAAAATTGAGGTGGGAACCAAAACTACAAAAGAAAAAATGGAATCAATTTTTTTTCATGTGATCAGTGTTTTTTCATATGCTACTTCAACTAACGTCTAAAGCTAGAGCATATAATTCAAGTAGTGTTTACAATTTTTCTCTAACTTTTACCCTCATTATTTTAACTAAAAATATATTTTTACTGATTTTATATTTATCGTCCTTGCAATTAACCATACAGGAGTTACTAATTGAGTTAAATTCTAGATTCCTATTTTTATTATACACATAAAAATTTAACAAGTAATTCCAAAAGTTAATTAAAGAAAGTCAATAAAATGATTACAATAATCATTTATGAAGTTACCAATCAAGATCGTTATAAATCATCAGATGTGAATCTATCTGCAAAATTTTCTATTTATTTTCTAACATAAAATAAGTTTTTAGTATAAAAATTTCTTGATACATGCAGAATTGCAGATAATATAAAATAAGTTTTTAATTTATAAATTTCTTGATACATGTAGACATACACATTGCAAATATTAAATAAGGAAAATAAAATTCTAGTTCCAATTAAGTTAAAAAAAAAAAGGTGAACAGCCAAAAAATAAAGAGTTTGAATAACTTACGGTTAGAGAAAGTTTTTGAAGACGCTGAGAAGCTATTACAATATCTAAAATCCAAAAGTAATCCCATCTAGTATCATATGCTCCCTCGACGAATAACTCGAATTGTCTAAGATTTTGAAATCGAACCAAGACCTTCGTTAATTCCTTTATCTGTTTATAACAGCAATATTTAAAGTGGATTAAAAGCAACTAGTGGTCAAATTAAAAAGAAACATAGACAGTGGTGCAATGCACTATATCGTAGTCTCAATTTTGGAACCAAACGCTGTCCGAAATTGGCAACCTATATACAAACAATAAACATACGGTAGCAAACATGGATTTAGACAAACTCACCTGTGAAGGGCTGATGATCATAGATAAATTCTCAATATGTGGTAATCTTGTAATTGGACCAAAGAGGTGTGGTGTTTTCTCTCTCTGAGCTGTATTCCAGAAAACCTTCAATAACTTGGGAGCGGTAAAAGAAATTATCCTCGTGGTGTGAGCACTATATTCAAAGGATGAGAGATTCAATGCATCAATAGCTATCTCAGAAGGAGAGTCATTCGCCCAGCCACAAGAAATTATGTTCAAATGACGTAACTTAAGACTGGTAATTTTTATTGAACTTATGAACACACAGTCATAAAAGGTGACGTCTTCAAGTAGGAGACATTCCGAAACAAATGAGGCAAGATGTGCGTAGATAGATTTTCAATTAGTCCATCCAATCTGATTGTTGTTACGTTTTTCAATCCAGAAAACCCAACAAATCTAGAAAAGTGTTCACCTCTAAATATAAACTTGGATAACATAGGAGCCTGAATGTTCATTGGGTGTACATCAAAACCTCTATTACAAGAATATTCAAAGGATGGGAGATTTGATGCAATGATAGTTATATAATATGTAAACCTAACCCTACAGTTAACAATGTTTAAATGAAGCAATGTTGGACTGTTTATTATCAAGCTAGAAGTGAACTGACAATTGTCAAGGGTGAAGTCTACGAGATGGGTGCAATGGGAACACAGACACCGAAGCAGTTCCTGCTTCACAAAAACTAGATGCAATACAAGAGTTCTCAAATTTTTTTAATCCAGAAAAGTCCATAGGTTCCACTAGGAGACAGTTTTGTAGGTGCAGATACGTCAAAGAATCATTGCCGGATAAGAGGATAAGGGAAAATTTGTATGGCAAAATAGAATTAGCAGTGCCATTTGTTTCAGATGAGAAGAGAAGTTCAATACGTTTGGAGAAGAGAAGTTCAATACGTTTGGCACCCTTAGCAATTCCTTTGGAGATCAATCTATCTATGGCATCCCTATGTTCATTCCCTAATGGAAATTTTACTCGGATTGAACGAATGATGGCACCTTCATAATGGAGCATAAATTGATCCAATCTTGTGGCAAATTCAGATTGAAATAGTGGAAGGATTTTTGGTAAGTCTTGAATTGTATTATAGTCAAACATGGTATGGAGATCAAAGTTGAGGTCAGTCCTTAATCCCCATTCATGAATCCATCGTTTGGACAATGCACTAGTTTTAACCAAATCCTTCAAAGCTAACTTGGAAAATATATAAGATGTAACACAATCAGGGAACTCACTCTCAAGCTTCTTACATCTCTTCATTGCTACTGCAAGCAATAACGAACACAGTTATTAAAAGCAACAACAAGGTCCACAAAGAAACTAACTTCTTTTTTTAATGACAAATATACATATGGGATAAGATCAATTGACATCGATAGCAAAATCGACCATTGGATTGAAACATATTATAATATATATAAAAAAAATTAAATTATTCGGAGATCATTTGATATTTAATTGATTTGATATATTAAAATTAACCCAGAAAAAAGAACAAAGGCATGATGAACCAAGCCAACTCTAGCAAAACAAAAAATATAAGACACAAAATCAGGAAAACTACACCCAGACAAAAAACATACAGCCTCCAGCCGAGAATTGGTTCAGAAACTATAATTCATTTTAATAATGAATTTTATAATGATGTTACAACAGATACACACCTAATTAAGTGCCGGCCACTTGGAGAGAGAAGAGACATACTAGAGAAAAGCTTATCGTACCTGTGATATATGTGATGACGACGGCTTGGATGGAGATTTTGGATTGCTAGATTTCTTTATATTTATAGTACCAGAATTTGCCTAGGTTCAATTCTAACCGGGCCTCCTTTTCTGTTTGCTTTTTACCACGCCTTTTGTGATATATAACCCTCCTAGGTTTATCTTCATATTTTCTTTCTTCATTTTCAACACTATTAAACAATTATTTGAAAATTTATCTCTTACACGCCTTATTACATTTGATTTTTTGTAAATAAAATAAAATTATTATTAAACTTTTAATAGGAAAATATTGAACTTTTAATGTGTGCAAAATAAACTGTTTCAATAACTAATATAAACTCCCTAAGTTAGTGGAGGCAAATGTCTCCGATATTTCCTTTGTCTTTGTTTTTTGTTTTATCCATGATGCATCAGAGCCATTAATCCATCTCCCAAAACTTATGTAGAATTATCACAAGTGTTGAATGTAATTTTCTTAAGCAAATTCATATTAATATGTGACTAGCCAACTCAATTACATTTATGAAACAAACATGACCACCGTTACTACAAATATTTCAACTAATTATGAAAAAACTCACATAATAGCACCTGTATTTTTTTTATATTAACTATTCGGTTTTTAGGGAAGGAGACCTTAGTAACTCAGAGTTCGGACAAGAGATAACTAAAGTCTGATAAAAACTTGTTCTTATCAGAAATCGAACTCGAGTTCTTTCATACTTTGAAGGAGTTCATTAATGACTTGAGCACAATTTCTTGGTTATTAACAAATGTTATCTATTATTATGACACACGTTGGTAATAAGAAATCAAAATTAAGGATTTTCGTTGAAAATGAATTTTGAAAACCAAATAAACAGAGTGATGGATCCATCAAGCCAATCTGGGTAAAGAGAAACATCATAGAACCACCCTCTCCTTGTGGTTTAGCCACTCTTTCCGACCCTCTGGCAACAACAACAACGTTGGTGATGATAACAACAATGACGACGTCGGCATCAAAACAATAATTAAATCTATGGGTTTTGGTTCAAATAAAACGAAAAATCCAGTTAGATTTGGTTTTGGTATATTTGAAGGTCAATCGGGAGGGACGCCAACTGAAGAGCAGCAACGGTGGATGGCGGAGGTATGCATGAGTTAAAGGTGATGAACCAAGAAAATTGGAGCTTGGCTATGCTACAATAAAAATAATTAAAAACTAAATTTTTATTTAATTTATTTTAATTTTAAATTTTGTTTTGTAGCGTGCCAAGTGGCATGAAATGATTGGGCCACATGGCACTCTGGTAGTTTTACCTTTTATTATTAACAATTGACTAACAGAGAGACTAATAACAAATATTTTTCAAAATACAAGGACCTAAACCAAACAAAACAAAATGCAGAGATCAATGCTAAAATTTGATGGGAAAGCTCCCATTTCTAGGATACCTGTCGATTGAAAACTTGTTGCAGAAAAAAAATAAAAAACTGAAAATTGTTTTTTAATTTTATTTGTTTTTTTTTAGTGTACATCCTCTCCTCTGTTTGCTATTGCTTCACTTCACCTCACTTCTATTCATTCATTTCCTTCGATCCTCTTCTCCAACCTTCTCTCCAACAGTTAAAACCAAAATTCAAGATATCCATGGATGAACACCATCTTCATTGTTGAACGATCAATCTTCAAACATCAACCAATATTCTCCCTCGACAATATCCATGGATAAACGCCACCAGATCTTACACTGATTGTTGTGAGTTTCTGGTTCATCGGTTTCGTTACCGCGCTTCATGTGTTCGGGAAGCTTTATTGTTACAAAGCTGGTGCTGATGGATAATTGAAGGATCTGAATACGAATCCAGATATGAAAGTTTGTTTACTTTTCGGATCTTGATCGATCTATTTCAGAAGTGTTTTGTTTCCCTTTCTTTGTTCTTTAATTAGAAACTGTTTAATTTCACTATTTTTTTTTATCAAGTTCAATTGAAATTGCTTCCTTGGTATTGTTTCTTTGTTTTCTGATTATGTTGTCGAATGATTTATGTGAATTTATTTACATAAATCTGGTGGCGTTGCAAAGATGCATGAGGATCTGAGTTTCCAATAAAATCTATGAATTAAATTGATGGAATTGTTTTTCTAGGGAAGGAAAATTTGGGGTGAAAATACTCTCTATTTCCTAGATAAATGAAGATTGTCAATTACTATAGTTTTGAAGTAAACATGTGATATTAATGCACATATTTCAAGAATAGAAAACATTAATATCACATATTTACTTCAAAACTATAGTAATTGACAATCTCCATTTATTTAGGAAATGGAGAG